>Ga0114962_10000026_pt1 | contig 111310 bp, 80 predicted proteins | sample C_130820_MF_Meta_FD_87017 | JGI IMG/M metagenome (GOLD analysis project Ga0114962, IMG submission 87017) | Freshwater microbial communities from Lake Croche, Canada to study carbon cycling - C_130820_MF_MetaG | ecosystem: Environmental > Aquatic > Freshwater > Lake | place: Lake Croche, Canada... | reverse complement strand
TAAGCACCCCGTAATAGGTGTTGAGTCAGATGAAGGTCTGCTTATGGGTTTTGCTACCTATGGTACCTTTCGTGATAAACCTGCTTTTAAATATTCCGTAGAACATTCAGTGTACGTTGCGCCTAAATTTCGTGGCAAAGGCGTTGGACGCTTCCTACTAAAAGAGTTAATTGAAATAGCAAAGTTCAATGGCCTGCACATGATGATAGGAGCTATTGATGCATCTAACCAAGTAAGTGTGCATATGCATAAATCGATGGGTTTTGAGCACTGCGGTACAATTAAACAAACAGGATTTAAATTCGGTAAATGGTTAGACTTGGATTTTTACCAGTTAATATTACCTAGCCCAGCAAATCCCACAGACGGCTAAGGATTTATACAAATATTAAACTAGCATTTACTAAGTCGACTTATAGAAACATTACCCAAGTTGACTTTTTATCGGCTGCTTGAGCTTTAAGTAAACAAAGTTAACGCATCATTAGCTTGGCGTAGTCGGGTTGCTAAAGAAATAATTACGCAATGCTGCAAGGCACTAGCCAGTTTAATGTTTTCTCGTCTAAGTGCATCATATTCATTTTTTGATATACGAAGCAACCTTGTATCTACTTCAGCAAAGAGACTAGCACTTCTTATTTCATTAGTGAAAAAACCCATTTCCCCTAGATAAGCACCATCATGATACGTTCTTAGTCTGTGGTTTGTTTTCTGATTAGATTTACCAACGTATACTGTAACTTTACCTTCAACTATAAAATACAATTCGTCTGAGATTTCCCCCTCCTTGCAAAGCATTTCACCTGATTTTACAGTACATTCAGTAAAATAGGATTTCAGTGTCTTAACTTCATTTGAGTCCAGTTCAGACATTAGATCTGTAAAGCTATTATGAAGTTTACTTGTATTAATAATCTTAGTTTCAGCAACTTCAAGCCCATGATCTAGGTCGGAATACACAGCTATGTAGGCTCCGCTTAGTCTTAATCCACATGACTCAATTCTATTTGTTAATACCGAAGACAAACCAGTAAATATAAGCTGATTACCTTGTTCTTCGCTTAAACGTGATATTTTTTTAAGTACATTTACTGAGGATAAATCAATTGCTGTACATTTTTCGAAATCGAATAGAATTATTTTAGCACTCTGAGGAATAGTTTTGAATTCGCTGTATAAAATTGATGCAGTACCAAAAAAAAGATTTCCCTGTAATGTAGCCCCTTGAATATGATCACCATATAAGGCGAGTTGCTCCAATTCTAGTCGAGAGCGTTGAACATTGGAATGCCTGACGTGACCAGAAAACCGGCTATTGATTAACGGACTTTTACTGAGTGATACCAAAAATGTACCGGCTGTAATAATAATACCAATTAAGACACCTGGAACTATACCGAATATACTTATCACAACTGTAATAAAAATCAAAATAAGAAAATCGGCTACTGGCATTTCATTTCTTACTGAAAACAGCCAACGCACAATGAGTGAAATACCTAAATAAAGTAATAAACCTGTAAGAACTGGTTTAGGTAAACGTGATATAAGACTGGGAAATAAGACTACGAGTAGAATTATGATTAAAGCAGCAATTCGTGATGCCCATCGCGTTAAGGCACCGGATTTCAAATTAAGTAAACTGCGATTAAAAGAATTTACTGATACTATGCCTCCAAGTATGCCGCCTAGAACATTTGCTATACCCATAGATCTTAACTCCGCATCAAAGTCTGAGTCTAACCCTGTAACTGACTCTAAACTAGATACGTTTAAGACAATAGATATAATGACAACTAACATTAAGGCGAAACAATCAGACCAATGATGAAGTATAAAATCCCACCTAATAAATTTATAATCTAAATTAAAAGGATTAGACCACGACTCTAAGTGTATACTTTGCAACAGTAGATTTTCTGAAACAGCCTGTTGATAACTTATGTGTTGTAATGATAAAACTAAATTAAAAGCACCAGCTGCTAGTAGAATTATAGCAGGTATTATTAGACTATGTTTCCAGAATTTAGTAGCTATTAAAAGTAGAGAGCAAACTCCTACTGAAAATATCCAAGCTAAAGCAGGAACACTCATTAATAAGGTGTGGGTTGTTTCTAATAGCGAAACACCCATTAACATTTTCCAACTACCATTAATTAACATACACCCTGTTCCGCCTAAAAAACCTCCGAGGACCTGGTATGGAATAGCTCGAAAATAATTACCCCATTTAAATTTGCCAACCAAGTAAACGACTAAACCACTTGATATGGATAAAATAAACAAAAACGCCATCACGGTAGGTATAATTTCTTTATACTTAGTTGGACTTAATTCACCGAAATTAGCCACAATACCAGCCACACTAACGGCTAAGATAGCCGATGGATTAGAATCAGGTCCACCCATTGCGAATTTGAATGAACTAAAAAAAGATAATGTGAGTATAGCTACACAAGCGCTGAGTAATGCAGAAATTATCACTAAATTATAATAGGGAGCAAGCGCACTACCTACAATCAATGTTGAAAAACCGCCAGAATAAGCGATGGTCATTATCGCACACATTGAACCGGCAAGTGTATCTGAAACTAACCTACTTTTTGACATTAATTTTTTAGTTTTTGTGATTTCTGAGAAACAAAATCTACACTAAAAAATAGTATAATCTTTTTTATAGTATTAAATTTAAGTATATAATTTAAGACATTCCTTAATTACTAAAGTAAAAATGATCCAATTAGGTTACAATTAAGTTACGTAAAATTAATAATTTACTGCCCGTCTTTACGAAGATAAACAATTTATATTATTTTGTACTATCTTAATAATATAATCACGACGTATGATTATCCTCTGTTTTAAGTCTAAAACAGAGGATACGACGATTATACAATACTAAAAAATATCAGTTATATCTTCGCATTAAACCTCTAATTTCAGACCTACAATATGTAATTTAGTTGCAAATTGCTCTTATGTAATAATATAGGCGATTTTTGTAAATCCTTGACGCAAGCCTACGCTACACTAGTTTACTGATTATACATCATACTTTTGCCAGAGTAGCTCAGTGGTAGAGCAGAGGACTCATAAGCCTTTGGTCGGCGGTTCAATCCCGCCCTCTGGCACCACTTTTAAAGACCCGTAACTGTCATAGTTATGGGTCTTTTAGTATTTTTTTAATTAATAATAATTTTAGTCATCATGATGACTAAATTCTAAAAGGAGATTGCCATAAATTTCATAAGCTATCCCTCCCTTACCTTAGATCAAATCAATTGGTTTTAACTAAAAGCTACTTCAAGATAAGTTATAACTATCGTTGATTTATATCGTAGTATATGAATTTATGAACTGCTACTTAGGTAAGTTATGACCGCCATATTTCAAACAAATATATTACTAAAATAGTATGTTATGAATAGAATTAGTCTAATCTAAATTATGCTCATTGCTTAATTACAGTAAAGGTGTAGTGTTTTAAATATGATAATGCAGGATTCGCTGATTTCTGCACAGAAAAGTCTTCTTTTAGTTGATCAACTAAAACGTTCACAAATCTACAAAGATTATGCGAAAGCTTTTCGTGAAACAACAGGTATGCCATTAGTATTAAGAGGTACAGAGGCTTTTGATCTACCCCACCATGATGATCCCAAGCAGAATCCTTTCTGTTCGCTCATGGCGAACTCTAACCAATCATGTGCTGCATGTTTACAACTACAGAAAAAAGTTGAGGATCAGGCTCATTTTGAACCAAAAACACTAAAGTGTTTTGCTGGATTATGTGATTCTTCAGTACCCGTACGTGTAGGAAATAATTTGATTGCCTTTTTACAAACAGGTCAGGTTTTGCTTCATACACCAAATAAAAAAGAATTCGCTGCAGCTACGAAACAACTGATTAAATGGGGTACTGAAGTAGACTTAAAACGTTTAGAAGAAGCTTATTTTACTACCCGAGTTTTAAATAAGAATCAGCACGATTCTATTTTACGTTTAGTATCTGTTTTTGCTCAGCACCTATCTACAATTAGTAACCAACTTTTAGTCCAAGAATCGACCACAGAATCACCTCAAATCACTAAAGCGCGTATTTTTATAACGGAACACCAAAATGAGGACCTCTCCTTAGCACAAGTTGCCAAAGCAGTTAACGTAAGTGCTTTCTATTTTTGTAAAATGTTTAAGAAAGCGACAGGTATTACTTTTACAGATTATTTAGCAAGGGTTAGAGTAGAAAAAGTTAAAAATTTATTAATTAATCCCCATAAACGTATCAGTGAAGCTGCTTATGAATCAGGCTTTCAGTCTCTCTCACAGTTCAATCGTGTATTCAGGCGTATAGCTGGAGAACCACCTACTACCTACCGTGAAAAACTTCGTGGTACTTAAATAAAACAAAACCTAGTTTTATCTATTTTACTATTGAGCAGATAAGATTCTTTTCTGTACTAAATCTTTTCGTAGCTGGCATAACGAGCAAAAGTCTTCAATTTCTTTGAGTGCAATAGTTCGAATCACACTATATAAGTCTTTTATTGTAGAATCTCTTATATATGGATCTAACGGTCCACTATCTGCCTGTATATTAATTAATGCCTCAAGAAAAGCCTGCTCTGCGGCTACAAAATAAGCTAAATAAGGATTTTTTCCACAGCTACATTTTGCCTTAACAGTTCTAAAATATGCTAAAGATATTTCTTGCTTACTAACTAGAGGCTTTAGCAAAGAATCAATAATAGAGTCAAAAGTTGTATCTATTAAGTAGACTAATGTATCTGGATTAGCCAATGGGCTATTAGCACGTTCGGTAGATAACAATTCTATCCATCTAATATGGACTTCTTTTTTGCGCGCTTCAAGAGCTCGCACCGATTCATTTAGCATTCTTACATAGTACTACTTTGCACATAAGATAGCACTGCGGCCTTTGCTGAAATATGCGTGTATTTTGTTGAATTAAATTACGCCAAAGCAAAATGTGCACAATTCCAGCCAATACTCGCGGAGCGCTTTTAGTATTATCCAGCTACTATCTTTATAAATAGCTATGAAAATAATCACCCAAAAGCTTACGTCGAAGCAAGATGACGAAACACTCTATGTGGCTTGTCACCTTTGGCTGCAGTATCACGAAACGTTTAATTCACCTTACACTTTTATTGAAAGTGCTCGGGATTTACTGGGCTCTCCCAGCAAAGATAGATCTTTAAATAAATATGATAGAAAATCATCTACTAAAGCTAAATCAGATTAATTTTGTTTTATCATCATCACCGTTGTTTAACTTTTACCTCGCTATAGGTTTATGTCTTATTTTCACGTTATTATATTTCACATATAAAATTAAAACGAAGTGTTTATTTAAAAAAATTATTTAAATTATTTTTTAAGAAAAGTAATCGTTTATTTATTACTCAATAAGTTAGTTAAGACTTAATTAAAAAAACCTTTAATCCGTAATAAAGGTTGGATATCTGAAAAAGAGTTAAATTACTAAACTCTAGAGTATTCCTAATAGCATCCTATACACCGAGCCTTACGGTAATGCCTATGATTGCATTTATAGCGTAACGTCAAATTTCTGGCACAGTATACTAGACTTGATAGCAAACTTAGCCTCGCTTACGGCCTAGCTGTCTAACTCCACTCGTACTATCATTTTCAAGCTTTATGTTTACTAAACATAATGTTGATAAATTGACCTTTAAAAGCTGGAACCAAGATAAAATACCTTTGAAATGAAAGGCTTGTCGTTTAATCGACTTAATATGATCATATTAAACATTATTTATGGCTCCTAAGATATCTTTTCTCCTACTTGTAGTACCCATCTTTTTAACCTGTGGCTGCACCACGGGAACGTACTCTGTAAATGTACCAATATCAGGTGGTAAAATGCATCAAATACAACTTGGTTCACAGGGACCAGTCCATTCGGAGGATAACTATATAGCCATTGAAAAAGCTATCATTCAAATTCAACAGACAAAAAAAATTGGTAATTTTAATTTTGCCTTTAAAGTTAAGGGTTTAGCAACGCCACTGAGTATCAAAATTGACGATGTCAGTGATGATGAGCCTTACGAAGTATTTTCTCAATCTCCTGTTACTATATCAGGAAATAAATGGGAAGCTAAAGGAATTGATATAACTCAAAACTATGAAGGTATTAAGTGGATATATGAAATAGAAAATAGCTTACGCGTATATCGTTTCACAATCGCTTTATCTAACGGTACAACTTCAGAAATTTATGAGGGTGTCTCATACCCGGCCCAGATAAAAGAATTTTTAAAAACCCAAATGGGACTTCCTGCTACACTGCCTGCACCACCAAAATCTCCTGAGCAACCCGTGGCTCCAAATTTCTAAATTTACCTGTATTAGCTGTTGGGGATCTAATTCACTTTTCCTTTGTCTATGTATGTTAGGTTTATACCAGTAAACCAAGTTTGCCCTTCATGAAAAACATACTTTTAATAATTAGTTTAATTTTCTTCACTGGTTCTTCAAATTTAACTGCACAATCTTTTAGCCAGAACCAAATAGATCAGCTTACCGCACCAATCGCACTTTATCCTGATTTACTTGTTTCGCTTATTCTACCCGCAGCAACTACACCTAACGACATTAGCGAGGCGGCGTTCTATATTTTAGGTGGTGGCAACGCGGCATACATCGATAAGGCCACATGGGCACCTAGCGTTAAAGCCCTCGCTCATTACGCCCAAGTAGCTGTATGGATGCATTACAACGAGCCGTGGTGTATTCAATTAGGCGAATCATTTAGGTTTCAAGAAGGCAGCGTACTTGCATCAATTCAAAGGCTTAGACGCAAAGCGCTAAATGATGGTATATTAAGGGATTCTCCAGAGCAAAGGGTTATCATTATTGAGGGTATAATTTACATAGAACCAACCGATACTGAACTTATATACGTGCCCAGATACGATCCAAGAGTTTGCCTTACTCAAGTGAACCAAGACTTTACAGGGCCCTGGATTGCTTTTGATCGTCCCTATTTTATGGGTCCTTGGTTGACCTACGGCTGCGATTGGAGAAATCGTCACATCGTTTCTCATATGAAGTATGACCCTAGGTTAAATAGATCTTATGATAGGAACAGGTTTTTTGGCTCCCGTGTAGATTCATATCAATCAAACAAGAAAGAAATGATCCCTAACATGTATTCTGAAATCTCGCGTCCCGAGATGCAGCCAGGGACACCTCACGGATATAACAACGAACGTATTGAGCAAAGAAATCGGCACCACAACTCTCCTGATCCTAATCGTATAGCGCCTGAAAATACGTTCAGTCCTAAACCTGCATCACCGTCTTACGGTCAAAAGGATTATAACCCTGTACCTTCTCGCCAGCCATCAGAAGGTATAAGCACTGAAAGAATTCCACCTCAAAGCTCGTATCCTACTCATTCTTTCAATCCTAATCCTACACAGCCTTCTTACGGTCATAGAGGGACTAACCCTGTACCTTCCAGCCAGCCATTAGAAGGTATAAGTACTGAACGAATTCCACCTCAAAGCTCGTATCCTACTCATTCTTTCAATCCTAATCCTGCACAGCCTTCTTACGGTCATAGAGGGACTAACCCTGAAACTTCTCGCCAGCCATCAGAAGGTAGAAGCACTGAACGAATTCCACCTCAAGGCTCGTATCCTACACATTCTTTCAATCCTAATCCTACACCGCCGTCCTACGGTCAAAGGGAGTCTAACCCTGAGCCTTATCGCCAGCCAGTTGAAGGAGCATATGCAAATCCAGCCCAAAGCTCCTCTCAGCAATACGAACCTATAGAGCAGTCGAGACAAGAAAACGCTAAATAAGAAAACGTTACACTTTTCTACCTAATTAAATTTTAGTTAAATTTAGTGCTGGTGTTAAGATATTAAACGGCTTCCATCTTATCATAACATTACTTAGCTTTAGTTAGATATTTATTACCCCAACCCCGATCGTACTTATGCTTGACTTAATTTTTCGTATCTACTCACCACGTACGTTCGTATTATTACTTTCATTAACGTCTTTTGCTATGGCTACTCCCGCAACACATATTGAAAAAACTTTATTTGGAACAGAAGGAAGTACCAATGTAGATCTCTATACATTAACCAACAGTAAGGGCATGGTGGTTAAAATTATGACGCGCGGTGCTACAATAACGGAACTTAAAGTACCTGATAAAAACGGTAATTTTGATGATGTTGTTTTAGGTTTTACTACCCTTAAAGAATACATAAAACAACAAGTGCCTTATTTTGGAGCAATCGTAGGAAGAGTTGGAAACCGAATTGCAAAAGGACGTTTTACATTAAATGGAGTAACTTATACCCTAGCCACAAATAATGGAGTAAACCACCTACACGGGGGATTAAAAGGCTTTGATAAAGTAAATTGGCAAGCTACAGAAATACCAACGAATAATGCTTGTGCCGTAAAATTTACATATACTAGTCCTGACGGTGAAGAAGGCTATCCCGGAAACTGTAAAACTGAGGTTACCTATGTCTTAACAAACGATAATACTTTAGAACTGAATTACACCGTAACGGTAGATAAGGATTGTCCAGTAAATATAACTAATCACACCTACTTTAATTTAGCTGGTCCAGAACATGGTTCTATATTAAGCCATAAATTAACAATATATGCTGATCACTACACTCCTGTAGATACTACACTCATCCCTACAGGTGAGCTTAAAGCGGTTTCAGGCACTCCTATGGACTTTAAGCAGTCGCACACAATAGGTGAACGTATTAAACTTATTGGAGGTGATCCTGTTGGCTACGATCACAACTATGTTCTTAATAAAACAAGTGAACTCTCTTTAGCAGCACACGTTCATGAGGCTACAAGTGGCAGAACATTGGAAGTCTATACAACTGAGCCTGGTGTACAGTTCTATAGCGGCAACTTTCTTGATAGCACACTTACGGGTAAGAAAGGCGTCGTTTACAAACAGTACGGTGGATTCTGCTTAGAAACTCAGCATTTTCCCGACACAGTAAACCATTCAAACTTTCCCTCTAACGTGCTTAAAGCAGGACAAACTTATCACTCGAAAACATTATTTAAATTTTCTACAAATAACGAATAAAACGTATTTTCAATAACGCTTAGCTTACTGATATTATTAATAATAATTCGGATTCTTCTTGAGAAAAAACAGGTAGACTTAGCTATTTTAGAAGTTTAAATTTTGTCCAGTTTAATGCGATACATCATCGTGTAGACTTTACCCGATGGAGTAATAATTAAAACGTAATCAGTAGTTGAAGACTGATTGCTGCTTAGGCTTTAAAACAGCAAGTGGTTTACTCTTTGTTGGCTTTATATCGTCTTCTACCATACCACCGCCACCATAGCCTAATACCTCTACATCAAAGTCTGAATCAGGTTCCTCAACAGATTGAGTTGGCTGTGATTGTTTAACAACATCCGCAGCTGCACTGCTAGCAGCGGCGGAAGCACCTGAAGCTGCGGCTAGAGAACCTCCCATACTAGGCGCAGCTGTCATTGGTGAGCCAACCGTAGCACCCCCTACTTGAATATTGCCAGCATTAACAACTTTAACAGCAGAGAGTGTTAAATTACCCGAAGCTCTAATACCAGCGTCACCCGCATTAATAAAACCTGATGGAGCAATAAGATCCACGTCAGCAGGGGGTATTCCAGCAACGGTTTCTAACACACCTATACCACCACCTGTAGCTAAACCGGCTAAGTCAGTTTGTACGGCACCACTTTGAGGATCAATGAGTACACGGGTAGGAGGAGCTGATTGTACTGTCTTAGCAGACGCACCTGCAGCAATGTCGCCCGTAGTAGACCAAATCGTTTCGTTTCCTCCTCGTAAGGTAAAGATACGTGAAGTTCCTACATTAACACCACTTTGCGTGAAAATAGAAACATTTCCACCGTACTTCGTTAAAATGCCCTGATCCACCGCAGGGTTTCCAGTTGTATTAACTCCAACGGTTAAATTACCCCCTGGTGCGAATAAATTAATATTTCCACCACTCGCTGTAGCTATCTCCTTTGAGGTTAGATTAATACTACCCTGATATTTAGTAGATGGGAATAAAGCTGAAATCGCTGCATAGCCTGCGGCATAGTTGCCATAACCTGGAGATGTCTTTAAATTATGATCACGACCAGCATCACGCAATACTAAGTAGAATATATCTAAGGCATAGATAGCCTTCTGAGAGGATGGGAGTGAATTAAACTGATTCCATATTTGATTAGTATTTGAACTAGAAATTCCCAGTAATACTCCAAGATCAGGTAAATAGCGTGACGAGTAGCCTCCTGCAGTAGCTGGATTTAAGAATTCAGATATAAAGGCAGTAAATCCTATTTGGCTTTGATTTAAACTCGAGGCAGCTCCAATACCTGCACCAGAAATAATATCAGCACCTGCAAACGTTAAATAAGGATTTAAAGAATTACCAATACTTGTAATTCCAAGTGCTGTTCCATCAATTGCATTAGGACCAACACCTAAGTATAAATTGCGTCCCGAAAGCACTTCAATTGTACCAGGGCCACTTATTTGAATATCACCTGAGGTAGGATTACCGCTCAGAGGTCCTGGATCATTTGAATTTCCTGGGAGCAAATTATTGCCTGGATATAAAGCCTGTAAACGGAGTGCTGAATTAGGATTATAAGCGATAAGATCCCTACCTGCTTCAACAATACTAACGTTGGAAGGATTTACGTTTTGAATATACAAACCTACATCAGTAATATCTAAACCAGCTACAACATCAGCTGTTTTGCCTGAGAAAAGCGTTAAACCAGAAATGCTACCTGTTGTAGCATAAAGATGAACCGGTTGCGGATCATTAGCATGAAGAGGACCGGGAGCATGTAATGCCTCTTTTGATTGAATAAGCGAAGCAGAACCCGTGGTAGAACCAGAAACCTTGAAAATACTATTCAAATTATCCATCAATTGAAGCGGAGTTACTGTAGGTGTAAGCGCTTGAGCAGAGGATAAATTAAGAGGTGCAAAAACAGAAGGTATACGGGTTGGATCTGCATCTGAAAGATTAATCAAACTCGAATTCCATAGCTGGGTAGGTACTCCATTAACAGATATTTTTCCGTTTGGCTGCATACCGTTAATTGATTTGTTAGCCGCTAAATTTAACCCTCCACTCGGTGATGGCGACAGGTTAACACTACCCACAATATTGATATTACCTGTAAAGGCATTCACGTTTAACGTAGATGGCATGAGACCCATGATAGTCTCAAAAGGTAATACCGAATTTTCACTTAGACGTAGCCAAGGCTGGGAGTATGAAGCGTAGGTCGAATTATAAGCTGAGTCATAAAGAAGTACATTTTGGTACCAGGCAAAGAGCGAACCTGACTGATTTACAGCTGGGCTGTCCTTGAGGGTTACATCACCAGTTAAAGAATTAACACTAACTGAATTCGTAGAGGCATAAGTCGAAAAATAACTTTTTTCATATGCATTATTATTAAGACCTGATGGTAACAAGAAAGGATTTGAAATGGGTCCTAGTAATAAATCCCCAGCTGCATTGACTTGATAACTACCTTTGCCAAGGAAAAGGGTCGTAGGTAACCATGTTGAAGCGTCTACTTTTTCACCTGAACTCAATGCTTGGATTGCTTGAGATTGTGTTATTGCAGCACGAGTGCTGTTAGTAAAAATCGAACCACCTGCTTGAATTACACCTGATCCATGTTCTACATAATAAACACCTGCATTAATATTACGGCCAGCAAGTACAGATAAATTACCACCACCTAATTCAAGTAGAGTTGCTGAGCTAGCAAGTCCAGCATTAGCACGTGCATTAGTTGGAACAACAGCGTCGATATTATTAATGTCACGACCAGCAAATAGTGATACATTTCCACCACCCAAAGCTCCTACCCCTTCAAAGAAATTACTGAAGTTTACCCACCACGCTGTAGGCTGTATTGGACCACCAGCATATGAAGGTGCAAAAAGACCAGTTTCAGGATTTACATAACCCTGCTTAAAGAGCCAATTATTGGGCATCTCTAATGAAGAATCTTGATAAGTTACAGCTGGAGACCCAGTTATGATTTGGTGCGATATGTCACTTTGCGCGTAAAGACTTAAATTACCGCCCTGCATACTAAACTGCGCAGGTGCTATAGGTAATTGAGTAGCTCCTAATTGAGAATTTTTAATGAGTTGAGCTAAATTAGGTAAACTAAAATCACCTGCATTTAAAACAGTTGTAGGGTTGGCAATTTGAGTGCCAGCTGTGTATATTGTAGCGACAGAATTAAGTATTTGAATATCACGTGCAGCTGATAAACCGATTGAACCTGTGCCCGTACGTATAACCTCAAAGTAATTAGGAATAATTCCAGCAACTGGAGAGGTAGACTTTAGTGGTAAAGGTTTGCTACCCTGCCCGAGAAAAATTGAACCACGGCTTGAGTCCAGAGAACTTAGCGGTAGCAAAGCAGATAGGTTAGCTGCTTTGAAATCAGCACCAGACGTTATTTGATAAGACCAAGACAAGCTACCTGCAGGAAGTAAATTCTGATCCCATAGACCGTAACTCGAAGATCCACCAAAACCATCGCTTAATGAACCATAGGAAGATTGTCCTGTAGCTGAATTTACATAATATATAAAGTTGATATTGCCCGCTGCCTTTAAAACAAGGTTACCTGGCTCTCCAGAACCTACTGTATTAGAATTAACCTTAGGACCGTAGCGGAAAGTTGAAAAATCCCATGGGGTTCCTAGAGTCAAATCGCCGGTAGTATTAATAATTTCAGCACCTGGCTGAATATGAATAAAGTTAGAAATATTTGAATTAGAACTCAGTAATCTATTTGTTATACTAGCTGTATTAGCACCAAACGTTAAACCAGTGGTATTAATTAAATTTTGAAGATCACTCGTAATAGTACCACTGGAAGTAGATATGTTATATACTGAATAACCTTCTAAAATAACACTAGAGGGATTTAAAATAGTCGATTTAAGAGAGGATATTTGAAGATCAGAACTTGTTGAATTTAGCGGTGCACGTATATGGAGCACACCTGTTAAATTACCCAAACTGGCGCTAGAGCTTGAAAAAGAAGCGATCGATAAATCTATTGTGGATCCTGATAAAAGGTTAGCAAAACCATTAGGATTTACGGCACCATTCGTTTCAGAACCTGCATATATATTAATCAAACCTCCCTTACCTGCCGCATTAAAATTTTTCCCAGCGACACTCAATTGTGAACCAGTTTGTAGTGTTATATTACCTGAAGCTTCTAAATCAATAAGACCTCCTGTAGTTCCTGAAGCATTTATATATCCTGTTGATGCAACATTAATGGATCCAGCATCTGTAGCTAATATAAAATTTTGCGCGGCAGCAGAACCGCTTAGAGTAACATCACCTGTTCTTAAACGATACTGCAAACTTTGGGTAAAACCACTCGTTGCGAGTAAGGCGTTAAAATTGTCTATTGATCCTGCAGATAAATTATTTTCATCAAGAAAGAATGATCCGTTAATACCGTTCGTTCCACCATATCCTGAAAACTTTCCAGACAAAGCGATCGATCCCAAAGGTGCATTTACACTAAATAAACCTGCATTACCTCCTGAACTTTGAGCTGATACATTGATGCTCGTCTTAGAACCTACTGCTATTGAGTCTTGATCAGCAATTAAAGTTATATTTCCAGCATTTGTATTTGAACGTAGATCAAAGAAAGAAGAAGACTGACCGCTAACATCAAGTTGAGTAGCAGTTAAATTACCTATATTAAGTGACCCTGTAGTAGCATGAAATAAAAGCGAACCGCTAGGTACGTATATACTATTATTTACAGATAAAGATGAACCAACAAATGTAAGATTCGCACCTAGTCCTGAAAAATTAGTATTAATTATGTCAGAGGTACCGCCGATTAAATTAAGTGCCTTTGTTGCAGTTGTGGTTTGAGTAACTCCAGCACTTGCTGTAAATAGAGGTGTATTAATCGTTAAATTACCGTCGACAGTTAGAGAACCGCTCGACTGTGCAATGATAGCCTGACTAGCATTTAAACCTACCGTATTAAATTGATTAATAAAAAGAGCATTTGAACCTAAGTCTAATAGCGTAGAATTAAAAATTAAAGATCCACTTGAGAGAGCTACAGCGCCAGGACCTGTTACTTGGCCTGCGTTATTAAGTTTAATCGTCTGTGCAGCAAAACTCACCGTACCACCTTGAGAATTGAATCCACGTATTTGTCCCGTTTGTAAACCAAAAAATAAAGAACTTGGTTTACCTGAGCTATTAGTTGCACCAATTTGACCAGTACCATAAATATCAATCGTAGAATAACTCAATAACGACAAAGACTGAGCACTTTGGAGTGTGCTAACTAAGCTGGGCAAAAGTGTTAGTCCTGTGATACTAGGAACAATACCAGGGTTAGAAAGTTGAAGCTGAATTTGGCCACTATCCAGTGAAATCGATTGAGTTGAAAATGAAACCGTGGGGTCGATTGACGTCCCTTGAGTAGAATCTAAAATAACAGAAGTTCCAGATAACTTTACTCCTGATAAAACATTTAAATTAGGTCCGGTTTCATTTGTAACACCAAATCGATTTAAAATAGAACTAGGCCCAGCAGTCACCTCAACTAAAGTACCATTACCACTACCAGCTTTTGTATTTGATCCAATTAAAAGTGTTACGGGGTTTGCATAAGCAGCACCTATAGATTGGATAATAGATCCAGAGGAAAGAGTAAGATTTTTGTTTGCTACAAGTATAACATCAGTAGCAGTGAGAGCTGCACCTGTATTGTTTACTATAATATTATTTGTATCGACATTAATTTGAGTTCCAGTGGAGCCCACTGTACGACTACCACCTATAAGTAAACTTTCAGCACTAAAAGCGGCTAAAGTTGATGCACTTAAAACCAGAGATCCCGCTTGTGTCTGAGATGTTGATCCCGTAATTAAAATATCAACAGGGCTAGCAATATCGACAAGTCCACCTTGTCCACCATTAGGCGCACTCGCAGAAACTGCACCTGAAATTGCCATTCCCTGAGTAGCTTTGAAAATAAGTTGTCCCGAATCAATAGGAAGTCTGGGTACTGAACTACTACTAGCGATCGCACTTTGACTTAAAAATGTATTAGATAATGACTTGTTATATTGTGCCCGAGTTGCAACAACTCGCGATGATGCAACATCGAATGCTGCGAATAGAGGTGCAGTGCTAAGCGTTGTATTTAATCCACTAAACGTGTATCCTGATACAACGGATGAACCGTCAGGCTGAATCGTAGATATACCCATGGGAACGCTACTTTGCGGAGTGACCAAAAACGCACCTGGGAGTAATGCAAAACGAGCTGGTAGTAACGTATAGATTCCTGCTGCTAAACCGGCGCTAGCGTTGAGATAAATTTTTTGGCCGACTATTAAATTGCCGTTCGTATAACCATGATCTGTACCTAAGTAAGATGTAAGTGGATTAGTATTATATGCTCCATACGGGGCATAAGATAATCCATAATTAGGTATAATAGCATAACTGTTAGATGACGCGAGTATATCAACAGTTCCACCTACGCCAGATACCCATTGGTATGCAAGCAGGTCGCCACCACCACGAATATCAATACTCGAACCAGCTTGATCTGTGACATTCTTAGCAGAGAGATTAACAAGCTTTGCAGGTACTCCCCCATTTGTAATGTCTGTTCCCGTAGGATCTATCCAGGAGGTATCGTTAAGGATTAAACCATAGGGAAGTGTAAAATTTGTTCCAGACACGGGATCGATTGCTGAAACAGAAGTACGGCTTCCTGTAGCTAGTGTGAGTTGCTGAGTTACAGGGGCACTGAGTAAAGAACCCGATAGCAGATTTGATGGGGCTTTACCTAAACCGTTCCATCCCAGATTAATTGTACCAACAGGAGCAACTAACGTCCCGCCTTGGGTAATCGATGTGGCGTAAAAATTGAGTGTGCCACCTGCAGAAAGTGGTAATGCTCTAGTTCCTGAGCCTTGTAGTGTTATGGATCCTGAATTAGATACACTATTAAGTTTACTATCAAAGGCAGTAACTTGAAAGACTGTTGCAGTCGGCGGATAAAGTTGACCAGCCGTAAAACCAACAGAACCAGCAATATCGAAGTAACCGTCACCAACTATATCGCCATTGTTAGCATTAAAGTTTGCCTTAGCAATATTTTGTAATGAGAGACTTCCTATTTCTATAACGGATCCTGAAACAGTTAGGGAGCCCGGGCCTGGAGTTGGAGCTAAGCTAAAGTCTTGGCCTTGAAAACTAAATATAGAAGTTTGTTGTAAGGGCGCTTGCGGACTATAAAAAGGAGTTCCTACAGATACAAAAGATCCATTTAAATTAACCGAAGCATTTGAATAGATGGCACCGCCCGTGCCTACGATTAAGCTACCGGGCGCAGTTATGGTAACAGGTCCAACAAATTGAGGCGTACCTAAAATTGAAAGTGATGCAAAACCGCTAGAGGCAAAATTTGAAGCAGCAAAATAACCTCCTGCAGCAATGGGTATTCCATTTGAATTTACGACTGCATGACCTATAGCTGTTTGTCCGGCTCCATAAAACGATGTAGGGATTACAGGACCAGATTGCGTAAGCGTCATCGTAATACTTAGGGGTGTCTGTGTTATTGGAGTGCCTGCTGGGTAATAAAGTCCTGATGAAAGACTTAACGTACCCCCAATGGCTGAACTTCCGCCTGACGAACCAAAGAGGGTTGAATCTAAAAATAGCTCCTGTGATCCAACGAGATTAAGTGAACCACCATTACTTTGCACTAGTGTAGGATATAAAAGACTTCCTGATGCTGTACCGTCTGAGGTTGTGGCTGCTCCCGCATACCCCGGTTGAAAATCAAGAACATTTTTTGTTCCTGAGACATCAAGTTTAGATCCCGTTTCAGCTACAATATTACCACCAATCGTTATGGTTCCACCATCTAATACCCTACCCGTTGTAGCGTTTTGAGGGTTAGCGGTATATACAGTTACACCTTTAACAGAGATAGAACTATTTGGCCCAAGATCAACCGTTGGCAAAACAGACACAGCATTTTGGAACAAGAAACCTGAATCTTTACCACCACTGATAGATACAGAGCCACCCGGGGCATTGAGTGATCCTAAGAGAGTTACTGTATCACCTGTAAGAGAAATCTTACCAGAAGGGTCTGTTTGAATAGTAGAACCGAGACCAACATTTAAATTACCAGCCGTTATTAGCGATGCCGATGTGTTAAATGGATTTCTTACACCAAGTGAGGAGAAACTTAAGTTAACAGGATTTCTTGCGGCAACAGGCAAAATTATGGGTTGTAAAGAAAAACCAGTAGGAGACTTAGCGTCAGGTAGCTCAACCTTACTTGTCACTATTGGTTGTATAACTGTATTGGGAAGAATAGATACACCCGGATTATAGATACCTTCTTTGTTCGTATTGGTACCAAGCCCTGAAATAGAAAAGTTATTAAAACCGCCTGAGGCAAAAAATTGTGGAGAAAGTACCAAAGTATTTGATGAGGCCGAAGTACCACCGACTTGGACAAGCGGAGCTAAAACACTCAGTGAAGCTCCTTGGACTCCCGAGTAACCGCTTAAAGTAGATCCCATGCTAAACGTACCACCAACGAGAGGAGAGACCAAAGGATCTTGCCCACCGCTTAAAGCAATGAGCCCACCACTGCCATAACGAGCCACTCCCGTTGCACTCACATACACGCCACCAGATACATCAATTGAAGTAGCTTGTTGTAAATTTAAGTTAAAACCAACCAGTGATACATTACCACCTTTGGTAAGAATCGGCGACTGTGACAGTGTTTCCAGACCGGTACGCTGATCGACAACCATACCTGAAACATTTAAATTAGAACCAGATCCAAGAGATACTGTTCCACGTGAAAAATCTATATCAGGAATTGAAGCAACACCACCACCTAAAGCTCTATTTGCATAAGGTGAAAAATCGAGCGCTGTAAATGAAAGTTTACCACTAGGAATACTTATATTTGCATTTAGATTAACTGTAGCACCAATGAGATTTAAACTGCCTCCTGGAATATCAGTTAAATTTGATCCAGATGGTATATTTATTACACCATCACTATTATTGATGGAGACAGAACCAAAACCAGAAGCACCTAAAATTGAAGAAGGTAATACTATTTGAGATTGTAATACAGGACTAAGAGGAGCTGGAATACCTGAACTGCTTACAGAGAATCCCAAGGGCTGTGGGTTAGTAGCATTATTTAGAAAGCTAACTACAGGGTTATAGGGTGAATATAAGGGATAATTAAACGAAGGTAATGCAAGATCCTGACCAGCTAACAATAACGAAAAGGAACTAGGATTAGGAGGGGTACTAATTTGAAATGCTCCCGGACGAGTTACACCAGAAAAAGATCCCTGCAAAGCAACCGAAGGAGCTTGAATAGAAAGTGTACCCCCATTACCACCTTGAATATATCCTGGATCAAAAGTTGTGAGAAGTTGAGGATTCTTTGAAGTAACAATAGTTCCCCATTTTGCATTTGTTTGAGTATCTAGAGGATTATAAATACCCTGATAGATACGGTCAGGTGTTGCCTGATCTATAGGTACAATGTTTCCGCTAGAATCAACAAGTTGTGTAAGATTTACGTTCGCACCTTGATAATTAATCCAACCACCAGATACATCAACGGTAGAACCTGATTTTAAAACCACCGAATTACCTGCATTGAATTGCACAGTACCACCAGAGGTAGTAAGTTCAGCAACATTTCTTAGAATTAGACCAACATAACCATTTGTATCAGCTATAGGACTACCAATCCATGGTTTAGAATTATAACTACCTGTTTGTCTAATATCTACGTTAATTGTTTTACCTTGTAGCGGTCCATTTTGTTGTAGTGGAGAATTGGCGAGCTCGGGCCCAAGTAGTTGTACCGAGATAATATTTTCCTCAACCGAAGCATTTACATTTGAAGAGCCCGCAACACTTACAGTAGCACCTGTATCAATATAAATCTGTCCATTTGTATAAGCAAACTGGTCTAAAGCAAAAGCTCCAGATCCCGTGACATAATAATTACCTGCAGAAAAGTTAATAGATCCGCTTGGAGCAATTACGCTGGAATTATTACCGAGATAAATGGATAATCCAGTAGAATTAATCTGAGACGATAAAGCTAATTGCGTACCCACTACAGTATTAGTTTTATCTGTTATATTAGGTATAACTTGAGTAATACTAGTAGGACCAAAAGTAACAGTGCCAGTAGCCTGAGGTAGAAAAGCAGGAACTCCTGAAAAACCACCACCGCTGATTGAATTATAAACAGCGCTTAAATCAATACGCCCATTTAAAGCCACCGAGGTCTGACTTGTTATAGTACCCAGTTGATTAACAGATTTTCCCGTTAAACTAACATTGGCAAAGGGTGAATTTAACCAACCGCTTGTTGCATTTGTAACCGTACCACCACCACTACCTACATATACGTCTAGTCCACGTAAACTAGGATCGTTTGAGTTATGAGGAGCTAGACCAATTTGTTGTCCAGCTGCCAATATAGTTTGGCCATCAGGAGTAGAAATCGTTCCTGAGTTGGTAACATTCGATCCATATAAAGCAATAAGACCACCTGAATTACTTGCAGTCGTTGGACTAGCCAGAATAGCTCCAGATTGTACAGTTATATCGCCCGCACTACCCTTGGGTGTAAGCGCCGCAACTGGATTAAACGCAGGAGTTCCATTTAAACCTGTAGCAATAGGCAAAGAGGAAAACAGAAATTGTTGGTCAGGATTGTTAAACAATCCAATAGAAACAAGATTTGTATTTATCGGAAGTGTCGATGCAACGAGACTACCAGCGTTAATTTGCGATGAACCACCAAAAATAATACCGTTACCATTAAGGAGGTAAACTTGTCCTTGAGCCGTAATGTTACCTAGAATTTGAGACGGAACCCCAGTGGGATCTGAAATTTTGTTAAATGCGACCCATTGATTAACATTTACCCCACCCTGACTTTGATCAAAATTAATTGTTGTAGATTTACCTATATTAAAAGAATTCCAATTAAGTAGGGCTTGTTGGGACGTTTGGGTTACCGTTACAGTAGTTTGAGCATTAACAACGGACTGCGTAGGCGCGTTAGCACCCTGCCAAAGCGAAGTAGAGGGAAGTCCAGCCGGTTGAAGACCTCCTAGTACTAACCCGTTAGGAACATTAGGAAGTGTTATTCCAATATGGTTCGGATCTAAACCTAAGTTATTTGGACCACTTATAGCTAAAGTACGTGCAGCATTCTGCATAGCCTGGACTGAAGCGATTGCCTGAGCAGTGCGTGCTAATAAATCCTGAGCAGGTGAACTAGTAGGCGCTACAATACCCGGCGAAGCACTACTCGTTGATATTGCACCAGACGTGGTGGTAGATGTTGAAGATAGGCGTAATATATCACCACCAAAAGAACAGAGTGGTTCAGATAACACACCTAAGCAAATCAGTAAACTAATGTACCTAAAACGCTTCATGGATTAGCCCGTTGATCGCGAATTTTATCCTTATAATCTTGAGCGAAATTTTCTAACTTTACTCGAGTAGAACCAACAAAAGGTTCTTTCGCTTTCAGAGCCTCGCCTAAACTAAATTCTTTATAGCGAGATAATATCTCGTTACTGAGTTCAATAAGAGCAACGTTTTTAGTTTCTAAATCACTTAAACGACGACCCAGAGCGATTACCTCAGCATCAAGTCTCGCGTGCTCTGCAGACTCGGTTTGAGCCATTCGAGATTTCTCTTCTAGTAACGTTTTTTGTTGTTTTATAATACCACTAAGAGATGCGTTATCCGCAATAGTAGCGGCTAGTTTTGTATTAAGTACAGCAAGCACTTTATCTGATTCTACCCGATCTGCAATTGCTTGCTTTGTGAGTACAGCAACACGTGCTTCTGCTGTCTTAGCACGTTGTTCACCATCTGCAGCTGCGGATTGTGCTGCTGCTAATTCGTTTTGAGCTGCGGCTAATTGTGTAGAAGCCGTCTTTAAAGCATCACGCATGCGAGCAACAGCTGGATCAGCAGCATCAGCACCATGGAGCGAGGCTGTAACGTGAGTTAGTACTAAACCTGCAGATAAGAGTAGATAAGGTAAACGCGACATAATTAAAATTTGGTGTTAATATCCATTAAGATCATATCATTTTTGAAAGTAGGACCAGCTACCTGATCAGAACTCATCCAACGTAGATTTAACCATACGCCTTGGGATAAACCATAATTTGCAAGTAATGTGTATCCTTTGTGATTTGTACCTGGCATTGTACCACCAAAATCAGAGTCACAAAAACCATCTATAAGAGAGTCGGACTCTACGTAGCGGTAATTGAGTCCAACATTCCAATCTCCCAGATTTTTGATAGATAAATCACCAAATTTAGCTCCAAGAAGCCACGCTTGATTTCCACCACCAAAAGAACCTGCGTTTATAGTCGTGGTCGTTTTATAGTTATTCACTGCTTTTGCACCTACACGGCCTTTGTGAAAAGCGATATTATCGACGTATTCAGCATTAATACTTAGTGTATAGGGTAAAAAGTGGGTAAACATAGCTTCTCCGTCTAAAACAACATCGTCAAAAGCTGAGGCTAATCCAAAATACTGATACTGATTGATAGCTCCGTAATTATTGAGAGCACTAGGAATTATATTACGTAAAGCCATATACGTATTACCTGATTGAGCATAGGAAGGTCTTGAGTCATCCGTATTACCCATATCGCTAGCGGTTATTGGCGTATAAGGATTAGACAACTTACCTTGTACTTGATCAAAATAATAAATAGAGGCTGATCCTTTCAAAATGATATCAGGTAGTTTATCAAAAGTTACACCCGCTTGAGCTGCATAAAGCCACTTATCTTCAGATTTGTATTTCGAAGGCTGATTCGAGGGGAAATTAAGATCTGTATTAAATACTGGAAAAGCGCCTGCTGTTAAATAGGCATTCATACCGGAAAATAGAACATGATTTGCTTTCACAACAGCACCATCAAAGCCTAGATCATCAGCCCACAGCATAACTGTATTACTAAATGGATTTTCAAAGCGACCAACCGTAGCAGATAAACCATTATCGCTTGTTGTTTTGAGCTGATACTTAAGAAAAGCACGATCTATCCAAACTGCATATTTCGAAAAATTACCCCCTTGTGCTTGATTTGCTCCACCTAATGTTTGATTTTCAGATACAGGTTGCGAGTCATTACCAGAGCCCAGTCTAAAGCCTGTCGTAAATCCATCAGCTAAGGTTACGTCTGCACCAAATCGTGCACGAATACGAAAAAGGCTTCTATTCTTATCAACATCATATTGTGGTGAAAATTGTGTACCCGCTACGTCGAAAGGTGCCCCTGTATTGATTGAACTAAAATTAGGAAAAGCTCCTGTATTGTTATTACCAGTAGGAAATAGAAGACCTTCGTATCTCATGCGGAAATCTCCAAACAAAGTAAAACGAGAAACCCAAGATGGAAATGTATTAGGAGTTGCCCAATTATCCCGTTTAGCCTCTGCCATAACATCTTCTTTAACCTCTTTTCTAATTTGATCCTTAACAGACTGCGGCACATAGGTTACACGCACAGTGTCATCTTCAACAGGTTCTGCTGCAGCTTGAGCGTGTGCTTTAGCTGTATCCGCTTCAGCCAATTTTATGAGCTCAGCTCCGTCTTGAGCAGTCAACGCACCGCGCTCGACAAGGCGGTTAATAAGATTCACAGCTATATTTTCAGATAGCGGTGTTTGAGCAGGTTTAGATGTTTCAGCATGTGTACTTGCAGTTAAAACTAATGCAGCAATGCACACTATCCAAAGCGATCTTTTCATAGGAGTAATATTAGGCCTTAGCATAAATTAATTTGGTCTTTTAGCTGATATACGTAATACAATTGGCATAGGCATATCCTGAGGCGGCGCTTCAGGTAATTGTAAGCCAGTGAGAGTTTCTTTTGTTAAAGCTAAATCCAGAGAAGTGTCACCTGAGGAGTTGACCACAACAGCACGTGTTATGCGGCCAAAAGGATCAGCCCAAATTCGAATTTCGATTTTAAATGCAGCAGTACGTAATTTAGAATTCTTCCTAAGTGCTGTTACAAGAGTTGATTGTACTTTTCCTGCATACCATCCCCACTTTGATCCCTGTTTGTGTTGAGTTGTAGCTCCACCAAAAAATCCTCCACCTCCTCCAGCAGCTAGTCCAAAAGCATCGGATGAACCATCTCCTTTGATTGTTGTTCCTAGTGAACTTTGAGCTGGATCAGGAGCGGGCTTATCGTCTGGTTTTGTTTCAGGATCATCCATGTGTTGCTGCTCAACCATCTTTTGTTCCATCACTTTTTGCTCGGGCACTTTTGGTGGCGGCGGTGGCGGTGGCGGTGGCGGCAAAGGATTCAGCTTAATCATCTCAATTTGCTGAACTTTGGAAGGTTTACCAGATTGAGAATTGAACGTCTTTACGACCATGACAAAACCCGCAATTGCTAAGCAGCCAACAAGTGCGACTAACAAGCGATTACGCTTGAAAAACGAAGGGTTGTCTTGTTCTTCCTCCTGCATATTTTAATTAGCTCTTGGTTTAGTTGCTAAACCTACTTGCGTTAATCCAACCCTACCAAGTACATCTAAAATATCCATTACTCCTTGGTACTGAGTTAAGCTATCACCTTTTATTACAATAGGAATGTCAGGTGTTTGGGCTTTGAGTTGGCCTAAACGCTGCTCTAATTCTGTTAATGTTACAGGTACTGTATCGATAAAAATCTTACCTTCGTTATTAATAGTAATAGCTTTAGTTTTAGCTTTAGCTAAACTAGGAGCTGGGCTTGCTTTTGGCAAATTCACTTTAACGCCCTGCACAGAGGCAGTGGTCATCAAAATAAAGATAACCAATAGCACGTATGCCAAATCAAGCATCGGTGTGATGTTGATGTCGTCATAGGCTTTGCTGTCTTGTACTTGCATGATTAGTTACTCCGTTAAATTTTAATAAATACTTATTTATTTGAGGGCTCTTCGTAATATTCAGCCATACGTGTCACGAATTCATCAATGAACACATGCATATCGCTTGTAGCGTCTTTGACACGAGCGAGAAGATAATTGTAACCGAATAATGCAGGTATAGCTACAGCAAGACCTGCTACAGTAGCTACTAAAGCACCTGCAATACCAGGAGCAATAGAGTTAACATTAACATCACCAGCTGCAGCGATTGCTGCGAAGGTGATCATAACTCCAACAACGGTCCCAAGAAGACCTAGAAACGGTCCACCTGAAATTGCAATTGTAAGTAAAACGAGTCCGCTGTTTAAATTTTGTGTTTCACGAACTAATCCTGAATCAAGACTTGCTCTGATTGCTTGAATTGAACGAGACGAAAGCACTTTTGAGTTATTTTTAAATTCTGCTGCTTGTCTGCGTCGAATTTCTTCCACCCCGATGTGGTAAATACGATATACAGTCGATTGCTTCATTATCTTTTGCTCTTCTTTGCTAATGCGGCCTCCTAAGCTGCGTATTTTATCAAGATCATTACTATCTAAAAGTGTAAGATCATTGGCTAAGTGATACCACTGCTTCATGAAAATAACATTAGCTTTACTACCTGCATTTAAAGATCCCGCTTTAGTGATCATGATATACCAACTGATCATAAACATTATGGAAAGAATGCCTATAACTACCCAGCCGTCTAAAGTTAGAGAATGAATAAGAATACCAAAGGTACCATTGTTCATCCAGCTTAACCAATTAGTCTGTACTTCGTCCTCACCCACAGCGACTATTTTATTAGCAGCATCACCACCCTGCTCCAACGACTGAAATTTTATATATCCTGCTGAGCGAGCGATTTTTGAGATATTTAATTCATCAATTTCACCAGTAAAACCAGCATTACCAATAAGAATAGAACCGGCTAAAGATGGTGTAGCGCCTTGCAAAGAGGAGACTGAGGTGCCGTCTACATAAAGAGCTAATTTAGATCCATCAGATGTTACCGCAAAATTGTGCCACGTTCCTACAGTAAGTGCTGAAGTGGCTGGAGAACGAGAAGTACGACCAGCATCTATAACTTCTACATAAGGTTTACCCTGATCAATACCTAATGAAAACTTCTGTTGTCCTGAAATGCGCGTGAATATTTCTTGATTTGAATCAAACTTGGTAGCTTTAACCCATAAACTGATGGTAAAAGGTGCAGCTTGAGACCAACTTAAAGAGGCAGACTCAGGAATTTCGATTGCAGAATGCCCATCAAAACGAGCACCAGTGCCTATCATAGATCCATCAGTAAAAGCACCAGCAGCTTTAGCGCTATTTGCTAATCCACTTGAATCAAAAGCAGGCTGACCATGTTCATTAAAGTGATAAACAAGTATACTATTTGCATCATACGTGGCTTTATAATCATCAGCTTTAGTTACTTTTTCAGATGCGTTACCGTAATACATCCAAATACTAGTTACAGCATTTGCTTGTAGTGCAGGTATTTTAACCCAAATAAAACCCGCGTTTAAAAGAGTATCAAATTTTTCGATATGGAAAGTGAGTGGAGTTTTATCATCATCAGCTACAAACCTAAGATCAGAACCGTCAGATTTAGCTAAAGAAAACGTAAAGTTTCCATCATATAAACGTACTAGTACTGCTGTGTCTCCTACAGCATCTGTGACTACAGCACCTTTACTTGTGAGGTCTAAATTAATTTTTTTACGTGCTGACCAATCGCTATTCCACCATGCGCTAGCACGCACAGGTAGAGCGATAGCAACGAGAGCAATAATTACAAGGTACGAGGCCAGTGTTTTGAGCTGTCTTTTCATGGTAATAATTAAAAATCCGACCATAATCTAAAGGTTATACGTGTAGCATTAGCCTTGGTCGGAGAACGACTAATGAGTGGGACTGCGGCATCAAAAGAGCCGTTAAAATGTTCATCGAAACGCAGATGCGTTCCTATTCCATAACTAGCGAGTGCAAATCTCCAAGCTTGCTGCGGTAAAGCATCTGTTGCTACAACAGCTCCTGCGTCAGAAAATAAATACACACGCCAATCATTTAACTTAGGTGTTATGAAATGAGCCAATGAGGGTGAGCGAATTTCGATTGTTTCAAATCCACCATTATCTCCTACAGCTTCGGATTCTAAGTACCCCCTGACTGTAGATAAACCTCCTCCGCTTATTTGTTCACTATCGAGAAGCGGTTGATCAGAAAGTTGACCTTGTAATTTAACGTAAGCTTGAAAATCTGCTGGTAAAGTAAAGGTCTGAGAAATATCTCCTTTAACATACAGAAAATCACCGCTTGCAAGGTAGCGGCGTGAATCAAACTGGGAAGCATTGCTTCCAGGTCCACGAAGTCCAAAGTTAACACCTACATTAACTTCTGTTGTACCCGATTTTTCAATTATTGTACCACTATACAAAGCCGTCAGGGGAACATAGGATACAGGAGCGGTAAGTAAATTTGTACCAATAGAAATATTTTGTGCGAAATGTTTATAATCAGCTCCAACACTTAATGATTGATAAAAGGTACGAGATCCGGGGAGTTCAAAGATTCCACGCAGGCCTGCTGTCTCACCGCGACCTGCTACATTTACCCCACCAAGAGTGGAAACGTTGCTATCCTGTTTGGTTCCTTGCGCAATTAAAGTAAGTCCTTTGACACCTGTACTACGAACAAGATAGTAACCGCTAAATACCTTAGCATCTGAAGTTTTTTGTGGGGATATTTGAAAACTAACTCCTAAAGCATTTGTGGATTGACCAATGTTAGAATCACTTAAGGAACCATTAATACGTAGAGGATTGGTATTTGCGCTATATCGATTATTTAACTCAAGACTACCATGTATAGGACTTGAATCCTTTACGTTTAAGTCTACATCGACACTTCCAGGATTAGAACCTAGTGATAATGAGGGAGTAATTTGTCTATCAGGCAATTTATTTAAACCTATTATATCCGAAGTAACATTCTTGAAATTAGGTACTGTACCCTCAGCAAGCGAGGGAGCATTAGCTTTTATGATATCAGGTGAAAAGTAATGAGCTCCATTTACGCGAAGACGTTCTATTTTTGCTTCAATCACTTGAAGATATACTATACCATACTTACCGCTTTGCTGTGGTATTTGAACGGTAACCGTTTGATAGCCTCTTGAATGATATATACTTTCTAAAGCAACTCTTGCTTTTTCTACATCATCTCGTGTACGACCCGGACCAAGAAAAGGATAAACTGTTTGTTCAATCTCAATTCTTTGTAATAGATGTGAACCTTTAACACGAAATTCTTTTATAAATAAAGTAGGCTCTTCTACGTATTTTTTTTCTGATACATTACCACTCTCTGCAAAAACACAGTACGTTCCTAGCAGAGAAAGCAAGAACAGCGAACGTAGAGAAAAATTGAATAAAGTATACTTCAATGCGGGAAGGTATTAAAAAAAAAGACTCCTTTACTATAGAGTAAAGGAGTCTCAGAAAACAATAGCTTAATGTTACGATTACTGAACTTCGTAAACTTCTAAGATAACATTACCTGCATTAGTACCAGCTGCGCTATTTACAACAGCAGAATAGTTACCAGGTGGCAGAGTAATAAGTATAGCAGAATCAGCAGCTGTAGCAGGTACTGAATCGCTAACTAATTTTGAATAGTTTGCGATTAAAGTACTATTTGCTGATCCAATACTTGTTGTAAGTACAACATTAGGAGAGACATTTAAATTGTAGAGTACAATTTTAGGATCAGCTAATGTGACAAAATTTTCTAGACCTTTAATAGCGTTTAATCCTGTTCCAGTAGCACGTATCAAAACCGTTTTTGAAGCACCAGTGATAACAAAACCTGCTGTTATACTATCTTTAGCAGCAATGTTGTTCAAACAGGATATATTAACTAAACGAGGCGTAGTAGCTGTAGGTGAAGCAGTAGCGTCATAGATTTCTCCAATTACTTGACCGCCTTTACCACCAGTTGCTGGGTTACCTTGAATTTGGACTGTATAGCCACCGCTAACAGGCGCTACGCTATAAACTAGCGCTGAGTCTAGTGCATTAGCTGCAACGTTAGCAAAAGCACCAGTTGCTACGTCAGCAGCAGATACTATTACGCCATTAGTTGATGGACTATTCCAGTCGTTGTTTGTTGCAAGAACAGTAGATCCTTGTAACAAGGATTCGCTGGTATCAGGCATTCCAGATAAACCTACACTTGTTAAATATTGACCAGAAGCACGTACGAGCAAATTGGTCGCTCCACTTGTGCCAGTACCACCATTTACAAGCCCTAATGTAAGTGTGTTACCAGTAGCAACGTTAGCAAGTACTGATAGATCAAATAAGCGACTAACGGTACCACTTGTAGCAAGGGATAATTTAGCTTCAGTACTTGTGTTAGAACCAGTAGAGTTTGTGGCTACAACTGTGTAAGAACCAGTATTTGTTGCTGCAATAGACGTTAAAACAAGATTTGCACTTGTTTGACCAGCCATGATGTTACCATTGAAATACCATTGATAGGAAGGAGCAGGTGTACCGGTTGCTGCACTGGTTAACACTACAGTAGAACCCGCAACCGCTGTTTGGCTAATTGGGTTCGCTGTAAATGTATTAGTACCTTTCGCTGTCTTAAAGTAAGACGCTGCGCCGCTGTAGGTTAAAACACCATTTGAATTAAGCCCGAAAGTACCTACGTAGGTAGGTGCTGTCGTACCAGAAGCAACTTGAAATAAGTCAGCTGCAGAGTAGCTTCCTGAAGCAATCGTTGTTGCAACATTTACTGTAGGATTGAAATAAGCAAAGCTTTGACCTGCTTGATAAGAATCCTGATATGACCAACTTCCTGATAAATTTGAATTTATAGTAGAGGAAGTTGTACTGTTTATAGTAGAAGTTGCGCCATTTAAACTGCCGGGAGAGGAATTGTAGAGTGACTCAATAGCCTGTGAAGCTTGAGATACAGCACCACGACTTAAGGATGATAACACCCAAGGAGTAGACTGCGTACCAATTGTTGTCTCTGGGTAAGTAGCCCATACAGTAGGAGCTGGTTGTGTAGTTGAGCCACCAGGACCAGCAGAAATACGACCCGAAGAACCTACGATTCCCCAAGTTAAATCAGTGCGGCTAGCCCAATTTAAACCATAAGTTGCTACGATATCAGCTACATTAAGTTGTGTAACAGGTATGGAAGCCGTTGAAGAGATAGCTGTGTAGACGCTGATGGATCCAATATTAACTTCTAAGTTAACACTCTGACCCTGCCCACCGCTAGCACGAAAGCCAAGTATCAAATCATTTAGATTTGCTGATACTGCAGCTTGAGAATAAGTTGAGAGGCAGCCCCAAGAAAGTAGGCCTGCCAATATAAATTTGTTTTTCATGTATAAAGCTGGGCGTTTACAATTAGTTGTGGTTGATTACGCCACCTTCTACTGAACGAGAAACATTCATTGCAGATAAAGGAACACCAGAATAGTGTGCTTCAACATTAAGAATTTGCTGTTGAATTTGGTCTGCAACAGTTTTAGCAGGTCCTGCTAATGTTGGAGCGTAATCTAAGTGCTCGTAAGACCAGAATGTGTAAGCACCATTTGTAATATTTGTCGCAGTTGATGGTATCGGATCTCCACTTGCTGCAAGCTGTCCAGCAACACCATTGTAATTAAGAACAAATGCTGTTGATGGAGCCTTTATAGCACTTTGAGCGTCACCAGCACCTAGGTAAGTAACTAATGCAAATTTACCACCGAATTGATCACGAGCATTTACATCAACAGGCGTAAATATAGCTTTAGCAACGTTGCCACCGCTAGCTATACCTGAGTGACCTACAGGGAATGATAAACCGTCAACCGTATTAGCTGGATATGGCATCAATCCCGTAATTGTTGTTGTTGTAGGTGAAGCAGGCCAAGATGGTGATGTAGATACAGTATTGGAAATAGAACCACCGAAACCAGGAAGATATTGTACAGGTGATCCAAAGACTCCAAATCCTGGTTCAGCGAATGCTACTAAACGTGTACCTGAATCTTCGTCACGACCTACTGTGTAAAGCGTTACGGGTGCATCTGCGTCTTTACCTGTTAAAAGTGAAAGTGGAATACCTGCTGATAAGAGAAGCTTTACTTGTTGAGCTGTAATATTAGTTACTGAGCTTAAGCTTGTTTGCACTGCAGTGTCGTTTGAGCAACCCATAACATAGAAAAATGGAACTACGCCAACGATTTTATCGGTTAAGGTTGTAAATCCTGCACCATAAGCAAATGAGGATGCTTGATAAGAATCTGCTAAACAGATGTCCGCTGGTGCTGCAGGGTCAGTGTTGGAAGCTGAAGCAGTAACAGCTGCTGTAATTGTTGTAGTAGTTGCAAGTGATGTTTGTAACCAACCTAATGAACCAGCGAAAGTAATTTGAGGACTTTGTTGTGCAAGTGACTGAATACCGCCAACTGATCCCTGTAAGCTTGTTTTGATAACAACAGGATAATTACCTATTTTAGTAGTACCTGAAACCACAAGCTGAGTAGCTGAACCTATTGCAGTATTGGAACCAGCAATTAGATATCCTGGATTCATGATATCAACAATCGCATTATTAAGAGCTGCACGGAATGCAGTAGAGCCTGAGATACGGATAACAGTTTGAGCGGAAGAGATTCCGGCCAACGCAACAGTGATAATACCAGCGGCAAATGCCTTGAGGAGTGCTTTCATTTCGTCTATTTTTTAATCTTATGTACACACTACGGAATGTAACATGTACGAGGTTATGTTATGGTTAATACTAAACTATGAATATGATCTAGTCATGTTACAGTTTAATGACTTTCGTGTAACAAAAAGGTCAATATCTAGAATAATTTTAAAATTTAAATCGATAAAAAAGACTATTAGATTAAAATTAATAAATATTTTAAACTACTAATAATCAAGTATTTACAAAATAAATATGTACTACTAAGTTGTATCTAATTACGTAGGTTAGCTACTATAAAACAGAAACAAAAGAACGTTCTCTTGTTGATCTAGTATGGTTTGAGACAAGTAAAACACCTATGATCCATTACTTTGCAACCTACTTAGTTTAGACCAGTTAAAGCCATAATAAGCGACAAATGCAAAACACACAAGAGGCACAATAAAACCACGTGATATGTCAGTTTTATCGGCAATATAGCCCATTAATTTGGGAAGTATAGCCCCACCCATAATTGCCATTACAATATATGACGAAGCGCGTTTAGCACGAACCCCCAATCCAAAAATACCTAATGCAAATATGGTTGGAAACATGATAGACATGAAAAAATAACTCAAAAATACAGCTCCAACTGAAATCCATCCTAGTTTACTGAAAACAAGAAAACATAGGATAACATTTACTAAACCATAAATGCCTAAAACAGTATGAGCCTGATATTTTTTCAAAAGTGCAGCACCGCTAAAACGACCCGCTAAAAAGAATATAAAACCTAAGGATGCTAAATTTGCAGCGCCTTTATCACTTAAAGCTAAAACACCTGACTTTGAGATTTCAAACCAGCTATGAAGAATACCCTGCCCCCATGTTTCTGGGACAGCGGGTACCTGCGAGGTCATATAATTTATAAAGAAACTAAAAATACCTGACTGTGCAGCAACGTATAAAAATTGTGCTACTACTGCCATTACAAAATGAGGATGCTTCCAAATAGAATGCGTAGTCTTATCTCCCGCCTCGTCTAATTTATAATCATCCTTCATCTTAATATCAGGAACATTAACAAAATAGAAAATAACTGCTAAGATGATCACTACAATTGCTACACCAGCGTAGGGTATCCAAAGTGTTTGCGCTCCTGTGCTTTGACCTGAAGCATCTTTTGAGTAAAAAAACATAGCTCCTGCGATCGGGCCGAATACCCAACCAATACCATTAAATGATTGAGCTAGATTGATACGCGTAGGGCCGTACTGTGGATCCCCAAGTACGGTTGTATACGGATTTGCAATCGTTTCTAAAAATGTTAACCCAGCCGCAATAAAACACACCCCTACAAGGAAAGCCCAAAAAGATGCTATATGCGTGGCTGGGATAAACCATAATCCACCTACAGCTACCATAAGTAATCCCGTTATAATACCTCCCTTGTAGCCTAATTTTGTTGCAAGCCACCCTGCTGGTAATGCCATTAAGAAATAGCCTAAATAATGAGCAAATTGGACCCATGCGGATTGGGATAGATTGAGATGCAATTCCTGCTGGAAATGTTTATCCATTACATCGATCATTCCGTTACAGAAGCCCCACATTAAAAATAAGGAAGCGACAAGAAAGAATGTAAACGTATGGCTTTTACCATCGGATGTTTTAAACAAGCTTTTATTATTCATGGGGTATTAAAAAGATGTAACTATAATTAAGGATCTAGAAAGTATTAGAGTTGTATTTTAGGATCAGCAGTTTCAACGCATATTGTTACCGCCATAGGATCAGGATTTGATTTTGGTAGCTGTATGCATTGGACACCGTCTCGCATAACAATCGTTAGGGGTGTCCGATCTTTATCAGAGAGCATATAAGCGCGTGTAACTCTAGATTTGAAGGCGGGTAATTCAAATCCATCCCGTGGATAAAACTTTCTGAATAAAATAAAATAAAGTTTACCATTACTCTGTGTACACCGCCAATCCGTCCTAGGAAAAAACACCGGGTTACCTGAATGATCTTTTATAGCGTGACTGAATTCGCCGAACTCCTCGCCGAAAGGAGATTTTGAAACGCCATAAATAGCTGAACCATTAATTTTTAACCACTTACCTACTGTACGTAAATTTTCTTGAATATGTTCAGGGATTACACCTGTGGACATTGGCCCTACGTTCAATAAATAATTACCTCCCTTACTTGCTACATCACAAAGTTTGAAAACGATCTCACCTGGCGATTTCCAATCCGTATCATCTTTTCTAAAACCCCAGGTATTATTAGTTGTTGCAGGAACCTCCCAATCTTCAGTCATAGCTTTATTGGGTACAACATTATCACCAGTAGAAACATAATCACCGTGCACACTTTTACTTAGCCTTCCATCAATGAGACAAGCGGGTTGTATTGATCGCACAAGACGCATAAAGCGGCTGCCACGCTCTTCGGTCATCATAAACGGTGTATCAAACCACATAAGACATACAGGACCATAGTGAGTTAACAATTCTTTAACTTGAGGTTCTGATTTATCTGTTAGATAACGATCAAAATCCTTATTATTATCAGGACCAAAATCGTTAGTATTTCCGGCCCCATTTGGCTCATGCCAATCTTGAGATTGGGAGTAATAAAAACCAAATTTAATGCTATGCCTAGCACAAGCATCAGCCAGCTCTTTTAATGGATCACGCTTAAAAGGCGTTGCATCAAATATATTATATTTGCTTACCGATGAGTGATACATTGCAAAACCGTCGTGATGCTTAGAAGTAATCACGATGTATTTCATACCAGAATCTTCAGCGAGTTGCACCATTTTCTCCGCATCGAATTGGGTAGGATTAAATTGATCTGCCAATTTTACATAGTCTTTAAGAGGAATGGGTGCATTATGCATAATCCATTCACCAAGTCCTAAAACCTGCTTTCCTTGCCATTCTCCAGCAGGTATAGAATATAACCCCCAGTGTATGAACATGCCAAACTTAGCTTCACGAAACCACGCTATTCGTTTTTCGTGTTCTTGATCAACAACTTGGCCACAAACTGATGTTACAGATTGTGCTAGATAACTACATAGGAAGACAGCAATAGCTAAACATTTTTTTATCATAGGGGTATGTTTAATATGAACATTAAGCCAAAATAACACAATTGCATTCGCTAGAACTTATTAAAATCCCCCACAATGGTTACATTCTAGTCGTTATTTATGCCTTTTATTCTTAAAAAATACTTATCTTTTTGGCTTATGCCACTACCCTTGTGCCTAGGGTTATTAGTCTTGGGCACACTTCTTATTTGGTCAAAAAAGCACATTCACACAGGCAAGTATATTATTAGCTTCAGCCTCTTAGTTTTTCTCCTTCTATCCAATACAACGATTAGCACTTGGTTGATACTACCCCTTGAGTATAAATACAGCGCTATTCCTGCACTTAAATCTGAAACATTACCTTATGCACTCAAAAGGTGCCAATTTATTGTAATTTTAGGTTCCTCCAATAGTGAGGACAAAGATCGTTCAGCATTGAATAGACTTTCGGGCACCGGCTTATCCCGTTTAACAGAAGCGGTTAGATTAGCTAATCTTTTACCTGATGCACATCTGATAGCGTCTGGCCCTGGATATAATAACCATCAATCACATGCTTCTGTATTAGCCGAGGGTGCAGTAGAGCTACAAATTCAGAAAAATAGAATACTTAAAATCGATACAGCAAAAGACACGGAAGAGGAGTCAATAGCTATACATAAAATTGTAGGTGATCGTCCTATAGCACTTGTGACTACAGCTTGGCATATGCCGCGTGCTGTATTTTTATTCAAAAGCCGTGGTATGGATGTCTTACCCTGTCCCACAGATTTTACTATAAAGAATACATCTGAGAACAATCACTTTGAATTAAATCAAATAAATGCGTCCTGGAGCAGAAGCACTTGGGCGATTCATGAATACCTAGGTATTCTATGGATTGAAGTTCGCTCTCATTTCATTTAGTTTGTGTATTAATAAATTAGTTTCTTATGCAGCATTACTGTTACAGTTTAGCGACGCTGCACGTTTGTCTTTAATTTGTATAAAAATACGTTTTAGTAAGGCTAGCTTTAAAACTTTTCACATAGTAAGGTTATCAAATTAATTTCAAAATAACAAATATACTAATTTCGTATAACACATCCGAATACACTATACTTAGTTAAATCTAAATGTTAAAAAAAATCTACATAGTATATATAGTTACCAGTTTACTTTCTGCACTATTACCTGCCCAAATTTTGATCAACGGAGCAGGTGCCACTTTTCCACAGCAAATTTATCAAAAGTGGTTTTCTGAATACGCAAAAATAGATTCCTCAGTAAGCTTTAATTATCAAGGTATAGGATCGGGTGGAGGCCAAAAGCAAATATTAGCTGAAACAGTAGACTTTGGTGCTTCAGATGGACCTATGTCTGACCAGAATATAGCAAAAGCACCGCGTACATTGTGGCACATTCCTACAGTAGCTGGAGCAGTTGTAGTGAGTTACAATCTACCAAATACACCTACTCTTAATTTAGATGGAGATACACTTGCACTCATATTTCTTGGAAATATAACTAACTGGACTGATCCAATCATAGCTAAACAAAATCAGGGAATAACTTTACCCAACATGGATATAGTCGTGGTGCACCGTTCTGATGGCAGCGGTACAAGCTATATCTTTACAGACTTTCTCTCGAGTGTGAATTCTGAATGGAAATCAAAGGTTGGAAAAAATACGGCTGTCAACTGGCCTATTGGCCTAGGGGGTAAAGGAAATGCAGGTGTATCTAGCCAGCTTAAACAATCACTTGGATCGATAGGATATGTAGAATTAGCCTATGCTCATCAAAATAATCTTCCTGTAGCTAAAATAAAAAACAGCTCTGGTTCTTACATTGCACCAACACTTGGTAGCGTTGGAGAGGCCATTAAATATGCCACTATACCTGAAGATTTTAGGTTTTCTATGGTTAACCCAAGTGGTCCAAACGCTTATCCAATATCAGGTGCATCCTGGTTACTTATTTACGCAGATCAGAAAGATCCCATAAAAGGAAAAAAACTTGTAGAATTTTTAACATGGGCATTTACGCACGGAGAAGAATACGCCTCATCATTAGATTATGTTCCGTTGCCTGATTCGCTGCTGCAAAGAGCACTTGTACGTGTTAATAATATTAAATATTAATCCTCTCTTAAATTTTAACCAAACAACTCAGTTTGTTTCTTGCGCGAAGTAAGATTCATAGTGATACTTAAAGAGTATAAAGTATAGTTTAAAAATCCCTTCTATATGATGTCTACAATACAAAAATTATTCGGTAAAGACGAACGCTTCTTTGACTTGTTAGAAGCAGCATCCGAGGAAGCTAGAACGAGTGTAATACTTTTTACACGTTATCTTGAGGGACTAAAAACCGGCAGTAGTCCAACTAATTTAGACGCATTCATACTTTCACGCAGAGAAGAAAAACGTCTTAGAAATGAAATGACAGGCGCTTTAAGCAAAACATTCGTAACACCAATAGATCGTGAAGATATTGAAGCACTTTCATCAGCACTTTATCGTATTCCTAAGCAGGTAGAAAAGACCGTAGAGAGGATATCTATATGTCCTTTTCCAATTCCCTTTGAAGGATTTCAAAGACAGGGACAACTCATGCTGGAAGCTGTCGAAGATGTAGCCTACATGGTACATCAATTAAGAACAGGTGCATCTCTTGAAAAGATGAGCACTGCTAACAATAGATTACAATTTGCAGAGGGTGAGGCTGATAAAGTAATGCTTAACTTGATGCGAGATCTTCATTTCAATTGTTCGGACATTAAACAGTTAGTCATTCTTAAAGAACTTTACGAACTAACTGAACACGGTGTAGATCGTTGTAGAACAGCTGGAAATATAGCTATTCAAATAGCTCTTAAAAACTCTTAATCAATAAGCCATTTATGGTTCTGTTCTTTCTGGTTTTGGTGGCGGCACTCGCTTTTGAATTCATTAACGGCTTTCATGATACCGCTAATGCTATAGCAACTGTTGTATCTACTCGGGTGCTTACTCCTCGAGCAGCAATCTTATGGGCTGCATTTTGGAACTTATTAGGTGCTTTAGCTGGTACAGCTGTAGCAACTACAATCGGTAAGGGAATCGTTGATATTACAACGATTACAATGACTACTGTTTTTTGCGCGTTGATCAGTGCAATAATATGGAATCTTCTTACGTGGTGGCTAGGCCTACCCTCTAGTTCTAGTCATGCACTTGTAGGAGGATTGTGTGGTTCTGCATTCGCTGCAGCAAAAAACAACTGGATGGTATTAAGCTGGAGTACCGGAATTTGGCCAAAGGTTGTAATGCCTATGTTACTCTCTCCTATTTTAGGTTTACTAGGAGGCTTTATTTTAATGTGGCTTATCAGAATAATTTTTAGAAGTAGTACGCCTCGTTTGATTTCTAAAATATTTGGCAAAGCTCAGCTACTGAGCGCAGGTTTCATGGGATGGGGTCATGGTTCAAATGATGCTCAAAAAACAATGGGTATTATTACTCTAGCGTTATATACCGGTACTCAATCGGGCGCCTTTTCTCATTTGCCTAGTTGGGCTCACTTCTTAACTATTACTGAATTTAAAGCGGTACCCTTCTGGGTAGTTCTTCTATGTGCATTGACTATGGCGTTTGGCACTGCTGCTGGTGGACATAAAATCATAAAAACCATGGGTCACAGTATGGTTAAACTTCAACCTGTTAATGGATTTGCTGCAGAGACTACGGCTGCTATTATAATTTCAACTGCTAGTTCTTATGGTGTACCAGTCTCCACTACCCATGTTATCGCTACATCAATTATGGGTGTAGGAGCAACAAAACGAGTGAGTGCTGTAAAATGGGGTATCGTTTCTAAAATAGTTTGGGCCTGGGTACTAACCTTACCTATAACTTTTCTAGTAGGTTATATTTTATCTAAATTAATGAGCTAAGAGGTAGCGAGTGGCAGTGTGAAGAGAAATGTAGAACCTTTTCCTAATTCACTTTCTACTCTAAGATCACCGCCGTGTGCTTGAACTACATTTTTAACAATAGCTAGACCCAATCCGGTGCCTCCTTGGTCTCTAGACCGAGCTTTATCCACACGAAAGAAGCGTTCAAAAATACGTGATTGAGCATCTTGGGGTATACCCGGACCATCGTCAGCAACTCCCACTTCAATTAGAGCGTCTTCTCTAACTCTTGCTGTGATTTGTATAGTACCCTCTGTTTTTCCATACTTAATAGCATTATCAATTAAATTAGATAAGACCTGACGTAGTCTATTAGGATCAGCGCGTGCGTACACTGTTTCATCGACTCGATTTATTATTTTTACCCCTTTTCTGTTAGCTGAAGAAGCTAAATCTTCACTAATCTCTTTTATTGCTAAATACAAACCAACGGCTTGAAGCTGCAACTGCATACGTCCGGAGTCCAAAGTAGATAGCAAAAGTAAATCATCGATGAGTAGTGATAGTCTATTTGCGTTGCGCTCTATAATTTCTAAAAATCGCGAAAGTGTTTTAGGCTCCTCTTTTGCTCCATCTATCAAGGTTTCGACAGCGCTCTTAACTAAGGATAAAGGAGTTCTCAGCTCATGACTAACGTTACCAACAAACTCTTGACGAATAACTTCTAATTCTCTGACTCGCGTTAAATCGTGAAAAACGAGTATTGCTCCGTCATAAACACCCTCTCTATTTCTCAAAGCTAAGGCATTAATTTGCAAAAACCGTGAAGGGTTTGTTCCCTCTATTCTTATATCTTGTCCCAGAACTTCTGAAACTATTTCTAATTTAGGAATTATAGCCGTGATCTCATGATTACGAACAACCTCAATTAAATTTCTTCCTATAGCTGGATTAGCAAAACCAAATAAAGATGCAGCAGCTTGATTACTGAGGCGAATCACACCTTTAGAATCTAGTACGATTACTCCCTCAATCATACGATCAAATAAGGTTATAGTTCTAGAAGTCTGCTCCTCTAATTCAGCTTCACGCAGTAACTGCTGTTGTTCAAATTCAAGAACCATTTCAGCTTCCAACTTATTCGTTCTTCTACGTTCCATCACCCATCCTAAGATGGCAATTAAGGTGACTATATTCGCTATGAGAACGTAGAATGACATGTGGTTAAAATTACATAGAAAAGAATGGTGTCTTTAAGATACGCATCACTCCCCGATAAACCGATACCCAACACCTCTTACCGTTTCTAAGTATTTAGCAGAATCGCCAAGTTTTTCTCTTAAACGCCTCATGTGAGTATCAACGGTGCGACTATCAATAGGATTTTCATAACCCCAAACATCTTGTAGTAATCGCTCCCTAGATTGAACACGACCACGTCTCTTAGCTAAAATTTCTAGTAAATTAAACTCAGTAAGTGTAAGCGTGATTTCGTTACCCGCTAATTTAACTACATGTGTAGGTACATCAATTTCAATATCACCTATTTTAATATAACCACTTACTTCAGTAGTAGTTTTATTTCGCGATAGTAGCTTTCTAATACGAAGTACTAACTCCCTAGGACTAAATGGCTTTGTAACGTAATCATCGGCTCCGAGTTCAAGCCCTACAACTCTATCCATTTCGGCAGCTCTTGCTGTTAACATCAGTATGGGTAGAGTTGCAGTCGCTGCATCACGACGTAATATCTTACAGACTTCTAGACCATCGACTTCAGGCAACATTAGATCAAGCACGAGTAGATCTGGTTTTTCATCTCGTGCCGCTGCCAGTGCGCGTGTTCCATCTTTAGCAAAAATTGGATTAAATCCAGCTTCGCGGAGTTTAAATCCGAGAACTTCGAGAGCATCGCTTTCGTCGTCCACAATTAATATTTTAGGCTTCATAAATTCTTTTTATTTTGATGACGAATGTCGACCGCTTCATACAGATAAACGACTTCTTCTGATATGTTTGTAGCATGATCTGCAATTCTTTCTATACTTTTAGAAATTGTCATAAGTGCTAAGCAACGACTGATTGTAGTGGGTTTCTCGACCATATAGCTAGCAAGCTCTCTTTGAAGTTGGTGATTCAACTCATCTACTTGGGTATCTCTAGGAATAACATTACGCGCTCTTTGCGGCTCACGGTTTATAAATGCAGCTATTGATTCATTAAGCATTTCAAGTGACATGGTAGCCATTCGGGGAATATCGACATATGGCTTTAATTGCGGCTCGGCACCTAACTCTATCGCCCTACGAGCAATCGTTACTGCTGCATCGCCGACTCGCTCAAGATTTTGTGAAATCTTCATTGCTACAGCGGTAAGTCGTAGGTCCGTTGCTAAAGGCGCCTTAGCTAAAAGATGAATTGCAACATCATCGACCTGAATTTCTAGTTCGTCTAAAACATTATCATCTTCGATTACTTGTTTTGCTAAGTTATCATTACGTTCTACAAGTGCTCTAATAGAGCGCGCGACTGAGGTCTCCGCATGGCTAGCCATAGAAAGTACATTCTGCTTTAACGTATTTAATTCCTCAGTGTAGTGACTCATAATTTTAAATATTAACCGAATCTGCCTGAAACATACTGCTCTGTCTGCGGATTAAGGGGATGGGTGAATATTGTACGTGTATCACTATATTCGATTAAGCGGCCCATATAGAAAAATGCAGTGCGATCAGAACAGCGAGCTGCTTGCTGCATATTGTGCGTTACAATCACAATTGATATTTTATCTCGAAGCGTTTGGATTAATTCTTCGATCTTCATTGTAGCTATTGGATCAAGAGACGAGCAGGGCTCATCCATTAGCAGGACTTCAGGTTGTACGGCCAAAGCCCTAGCAATACACAGGCGCTGTTGTTGACCTCCTGAAAGACTAACACCAGGCCTATCGAGAAAATCTTTTACTTCGTCCCATAAAGCAGCAAGTCGTAAAGACTCTTCAAGTCTTTGCTTTAAAATAGCTTTTTTAGTTATGCCATTAAGTCTTAGTCCAACTAATACATTTTCAGCGATTGACATTGTTGGAAAAGGATTAGATTTCTGAAAAACCATACCTACTCGTCTTCGTATATAAGCGGCTTCAATTTTATTAGAAAAAATATCCTCCCCAAAAAGTTTTATAGAACCGTCCATTCTCGTGCCTGGATTCACTTCATGCATTCTATTAAGTGAACGAATAAAAGACGATTTACCACAGCCGCTAGGCCCTATGATTGCAGTTACTAAGTTAGCTGATATATCAATAGAAACATCATTTAGAGCCTGAAATGTATTATACCATAATTTAAAATTTCTAATTTCAAATACGGGCAATTTCGTTTTAACGTTATTTTTAACGTTAAGCGACTTAGCATCCATCGATATTAGTGATTCAATTACGTTCATAACTACTGTTTCGGGCTACATCCCGTGATAAGAAACGAACGATTATATTTAATGTTAATATCAAAAGCATTAAAACCAATGCACCAGCCCAAGCTTGGTGGTGTAAATCTTCGTACGGTGATATTGCATAAGCGTAGATCTGCAAAGGCAAAGCTGCTATTGGCTGAGCTAAATTATGATTCCAAAAACTATTTCCAAACGCCGTAAATAATAGCGGTGCTGTTTCACCTGATATGCGTGCAATGGCGACAAGTATACCAGTCACAATTCCTTTGGTAGCGGTTTTGAGTATGATAGAAAAAACGATTCTCCAACGCGGAATACCCAAGGCTAAACCAGCCTCCCGAAAACTTTGTGGAACAAGCACCAATACTTCTTCAGTATTCCTAATTATCAGTGGAATCATAATAAGACCTAAAGCAATTCCACCTGCGTAAGCAGAGAAAGTTTTAAATGGTACTACCAAAATAGAATAAACAACCATACCCCAAACTATGGAGGGAACACCGTTTAGTATATCTGCGAAAAAACGAATCCAATAGTTAACCTTCGTGTTACCATATTCAGAGAGATAAACGCCTCCTAAAACACCTACAGGAACGCCTAAAATACAAGCAATACCCATAAGCGTTATAGATCCTAAAATAGCGTTTGCCATACCGCCGCCTAACTCTCCAGTAGGCTTTGGTACATGTGTAAAAAAGTCTAAATTAAGAGAAGACGCACCTTCTTTGATCAGGAAAAATAGAACTAAAAAAAGTGGTGTTACAACTATAAGTGTAGCCAACCCCAAAAGCGTAGAAATAAAGCTGCTTTTATAACGTCTAAGTATTTGAAACTGATTCGTAGGTCTATAGCGAGATACTATTAGATTGATATTTTGCATCAATTTTTAAAAGACGCTCCATTCGTCAACTGTCTTAACATGAGTTGAGCAACTCCGTTTACTATTAATGTAATAACCAGTAAAACCAATCCTAGTTCAAAGAGTGAGCTTAAGTATAAATCAGTAGTAGCCTCAGCAAATTCGTTAGCTATTACACTTGCTAAAGTATATCCAGGTGCAAACAAGGAAGCGCTTATTTTAGGACTATTTCCTATAACCATCGTCACTGCCATAGTTTCACCCAGTGCCCTGCCTAAACCAATTACCCCTGCGCCGAAAAGACCGCGCTTTGAATAACTCAACACTGCTACACAGATAACCTCCCAATGCGTTGCACCTAATGCATAAGCAGCTTCACGTTGTAAATTGGGGACTGAACGCAATACTTCACGCGAAAACGAAGTAACAATAGGAAGTATCATTATAGCAACAATTACTCCACCAGACAGCATGCTTACACCATAGATCGGCCCTTTAAAAAACGGAAGAAAACCAAGAGTAGTTTTGAGCCAAGGAAAAAGAAAATCCCGCATCCATGGTACTAAAACGAATATACCCCAAAGTCCATAGATCACGCTTGGAACAGAAGCCAAAAGTTCAATTACAGTTATAAGCGGTTGTCTTATTTTATTAGGTGCTATTTCGGTTAAAAATAAAGCCGTAGCAACACCAAGAGGTACTGCTAATAATATAGCTATCAAAGAAGAAACTAACGTACCATATATAAAGGGTAAGGCTCCATAAATGTCAGCAACTGGATCCCATGCAGTATTTTTTACGAAACTAAAACCAAAGTTATGAATGGAGAGTACCGACGTACGATAGAGTTCATACCCTACAAGAACTATAAGAACTAAAATCACCGAGGCGCCTAGTAGAGCGAGAAATTGGAAAGACAAATCCGGCCACTGTATACCCTTTTTATAGTCTAAACGGTAACTATACTTAGGGGTAATCTCATGCATTTAATAAAAATATCGAAATAACGATGTGTACCAGAGAATCACTGGTATTTTGGTTTGAATAGCGATACGTATGTAGGGAACTGAGTATTTACAGTATGTGGAAATAAACATAATAACCTCAAATTGTTACAATTGTGTTAAGGATATGTGACGATCATGGCAAACTACTCATTTTGGAGAAATCCTATGCCTTCGATATTAAATTTTATAAGAATTACAGTATAACACATATATATAATAATCAGTATCTTATGATAATTATGTAAGAAATACCAAGAAAATCTAAAAGTTTAAAAAAGATTATTCTTCTATAAGACGCAATTCAGTTACTTTATATATACAGTTCACCGGAACGCATTACTCATTCATGGCAATAGAACCTCTATCTGAGCTCAATCAAATCACGGACGAAGTAGCGGCCCTGAGTTCAAACATGTTTAAATTACGCTTTCCGTTCATTTCTGAACTTAAAACGTATTCTATATCTAAATTTAAATCTGATCTAATTGCAGCTGCTACACTTACCCTGATATCGATTCCCCAAGCAATAGGATTTTCATTAATACTTAATCTACCGCCTGCGCCTGTTATCGCAGCTGTCATTATTGGAGGTTTTATTGGATCACTCTTTTTCTCATCACGCCATCATGTTTTCGGCCCGACTAGTTCAATAAGCTTAATAGTAGCTGCAACGATATCATCATACACAAATTCAACTGGTTTAGCTCCTTTACAATTAGCAATTTACCTTGGTGCAATGATCGGATTCATCCAATTGATGGCAGGACTTTTGAACTTTGGTGAAATCACTAAATTTATTTCACGATCAGTAGTAGTTGGTTATGGTACAGGAATTGGAGTGTTACTGCTTGCGAGTCAATTGCACAATATTATCGGGTATTCTGCAGACCCTCATGAACGTTTTATAACCGACGTCTGGCGTGCATTAGAAAGTATCAGAAATGTTAGAGTTGAGTACCCATCACTTCTAATAGGAGCGATCACCTTTTTTATTTTTATGATCGTTAAACGAATTAAGCCAAACTGGCCTGAAGCTTTAATTGGCTTAACTACACTCGCATTAGGATCGTTTTTTTATGCCCATCTTCCACAAATATTTCCTCATGCCAATTTTACTTCAACACTTCCTTTTAGGCTTATACGCGATGAGGGTGCTTTAACGGCAGTAATACCCGCTTTTGCCGGATTTCATTTTGAAACACATAATAGTAAGCTTTTCACTCAACTCGCGGGTACGGCAGTAGCTATTGCAATTTTAGGAATGCTAGAAGCTGCCTCAATAACGAAAGGCCTAGCAGCTCGTAGCGGTCAAAGAATTGAACCTAATCAAGAACTGATTGGAATGGGTGTAGCCAATATAGGATGTGCTTTATTTGGAGCAGTTCCCGGCTCATCTTCATTTGCGCGTTCAGCAGTAAATTACCAAAGTGGTGCCTCAACACAACTTGCTTCAATGATGAGCAGTTTTGTAGTCCTTGTAGTTCTTTTATTTATAACACCAATTTTTAATTATATTCCTGTAGCAGCACTTGCTGCGCATCTTATACGTGTAGGAATTAAAATGATTAATACCCATCAGATTAAGATTGCGTGTCGCTCAACACGCTCTGACTTAGCAGTATTTCTAGTTACTTTCATTTCATGCTTAATTTTTAAACTAGATACCGCTATCTATTTTGGAATTGGTGTTTCTTTAGCTCTTTTTTTACAACAGACATCTACTCCTACATTAGTAGAATATATGATTGATGAGGGAGGCGCTCTTAGCGAATTAGAAGATCCTAGCAAAAGACCTGATAATCAGATTTCGATAATTCACGTTGAAGGAGAACTTTTTTTTGGTGCAGCAGATTTATTTCAAGAACAAGTAAGACGACTCGCAGATGACCAAAACATTAGGGTATTTATTTTACGAATGAAAAATGCTCGTCATCTAGATGCTTCAACCGTGATGGCGATGGAGACATTGCACGATTACTTAAGAAGAACGGGGCGGTATTTAATCATTAGTGGAAGCAATCCAGATGTTACTAAAGTTTTACGCAGAAGCGGATTATTAGAACAAATCGGAGAGGAGAATCTATTTCCGGCACAACAAAACTCTACTGCAGCTACTCGTCTTGCCTTAATAAGAGCAAAAGAGCTTCTACCAAATAAAGATTCTGAGGTAAGAATATTTTATGATAGGCCGCAGGAAGCAGATATGGTCTAATATAAATAATTACTAATTAACTAATTCAGAATCTGAATTTTCAGTTAATTGAACTAAATTTTTTAGAGAAGTAAAATGTCTGCTAAGATCAAAGTCTCCGCCAATACCATCGATTAAACGATCGAATAAATCTCGCTTGGATTGCTTCAATACCTGGATACGTTCCTCAACGGTGCCTGCAGTAACCATGCGGTAAACGAACACTGTATTAGTTTGTCCTATTCTATGTACACGATCTATGGCCTGTGCTTCAACAGCGGGATTCCACCAAGGATCGAGTAAGAATACATAATCAGCAGCATGAAGAGTAATACCAGTGCCAGCTGCTTTGAGAGAAACAAGCATAACAGCCGAACCTGCAGCTAATTGAAAATCATGTACAGGTTTTTGCCTATCCAGTGTCATACCCGTGAGTTCATAACGTGCTAAATCTGGAAAATGCTGAATTAGTGCAGTACGAACACGATTTAATAAAAGTACAAATTGAGAGAATATTACTACTTTATGACCGCTACTTACAACTTCAGCCAATTTTTCCATTAATAGATTAATCTTACCGGAGTCAGTTAAGGGTGAATTAAGCCATGGTAACATATCTGGGTCACAACAGGTCTGTCTTAAACGAGTAAGTAGCGCTAAGAAGCCAAAAGCTTTTTCTCTCATAGCAGCACCAACGTCATCACCAAGACGTGATAATCCCTCAGAACAAATACGTGCATATTCTGCTTTCTGTACGTCGGTAAGAGGGCAAATCAGATCCATCTCAACTTTCTGAGGTAGCTCTTGCGCTACCTCACGTTTTGTTCTTCTAAGAATAAAGGGCGCAAGCTGTGCTCTTAAGCGAATCAATGTACCCTCACGGTCACTATTTAAAGTAGTTTCAAAACTCGTTCGCGAACCAAGTAAACCAGGTAGTAAAAATCTAAAAATACTCCATAAGTCTAGTTGTCTATTTTCTAAAGGAGTACCCGTTAGAACAATACGGTGTTTTGCTTTAATAGAAAAACATGTCTGTGTTACTTTGGCATCCGGATTCTTGATAAATTGTCCTTCATCAAGAATAACATAAGAAAACTCATGCTTTTCTAACAAAGATCGGTGTTTTCTTAATTGAGTGTAACTCGCTAACCAAATCACAGAATCCGAACGCGTATTAAAATCATTACCTGATTTTAAAGTATCAACTAAAAGCGAAGGAAAATATTTGGCTATTTCCTCTCTCCAGACAGGAACAACGCTAGCAGGACAAACAACCAAGCTAGGTTTATCTAAGACCGGACGTGCAGCTAAAAGAGATAGAATTTGAACTGTTTTACCTAAACCCATCTCGTCAGCCAATAAACCATGGCAGCCCACATCGCATAGATGATAAAGCCATTCGACTCCTCTTTTTTGATAAGGTCTTAACCAATCTTGTAGTACGGGAGGCGTAGTATCAGAATTGAGTACATTATTTCTCCAAGAGGCGATTTCGGGTGATAAAGTAACCTTTAAACGAGCATCATTAAATAATGAAAAAACAATGTAGGGAGGTAATCCTGCACCCGACGGAACTTCGTCAAGATTCTTTTTCCAAGCTACGTAAGAATTCCATTTATCAACAGGCAAAGAAACTATTCCTAAATTTGGTAGAATAACAGGTCCACCATTTCGTTTTAAAAGTACCGCAACTTCTGTATCCGTTAACATGCGTTCACCCGCTCTAAATATCCACCGTAAATTAAGACCCGCGTCATTACCCAACTTAGAACTTGATGAATCACTTCTTTCAGCAACTGCTTCTAACTCTATGGCACGAGTTCCTTTCAGTAATTTTTGGGAACGCTCATCTAATTCAATCGTAAATATTTTATGCCATGCTACCAGAGTTACCTTAAGGAAATTAGGAATCTCTACTAACGATTCTAAAAGGTAAACACCCGTTTCTTGATCATAATGGAAATGAGCCTTTCTTGCGTATGAGGCCAAACCAATAAGCTTAGCTCTTTCACCCGTAGTGACATGGCCATTGCCAGTAGCGTGGGATTCGCGGCCTAAAGCAGGTATTCGCGTTTTACTTGAAAGATCAACCCAAAATGCCTCGAAGGTAAGGCCTGCTGATTTTGTTTTAAAAACGAGCATTAAAGGCCTATTTGGTCCCGAGCTAGCAGCACGCTGAGCAGCTGAGATAGAGATTGAACGTGAATTCGTTCGTTCTGCTATAATGGAGCCGGCAGGTCTACGGCTACCGTCAGGAAGGGGTGATATTTCATCAGCTACCAATTCTTCGATTTCGTGCAATCCTGCAACTGCTAAGGCGTATGCTAATTCTTTATCAGTCGATGAAGAACGTACGGATATTCCCGACAATGGCCACTCAATAACTGCATATTCATCTTTCTTATCCACTCTACGGTGAATGATAGCGTCTTTATCGGATAACTCTAACTCTCGTACCCCACCTTCCCTATAAATTTTACGGCCCTCCTCTAGTTGTTCAGCAGTGAAAGCATCCGCCCAGTCATGCTCTAACCTTTCAAACCAGAACTCAAGCGAGTGTGGTGTGTAGAAACGTTTTGGACCGTGGGAAAGCATCCTCTAAATAGAAGAACTTAGCGGTCGCGCTACTCATGCTGCAACCCAAATTTAACTAAGATTTAAAAACTTTATATCCATAGCTTCCATTGACACAATTGTGTTACATAACTAAAAGAATGTTTCAAAATTAAGCATAGTATATTTTACGTCTTGCGGCATTTCCCAGAACGTTTTGCTTAGTAGTTTAGGAATATCGTTTTACGATATATGCAGTAAAACAATTCAATTCCATTCACGATGCCAAGCTCTCCTACAAACACTACTTTATACACTTTAAGTGAAGCTGAACTGTTTAGCCAGTTAAAGAGTTCCCTCAATGGTCACTCTCCTGAGCAAGCAGCGGATATACTTAAGGAGGTAGGTCCTAATACGGTCGCAGCAGGAAAGAAGAAGTCTATTGCTCAAGATCTATTTGAAAGGTGTAAAAACCCTCTTGTAATCCAATTATTAATAATAGCCGTATTGTGCTACGCTACAGGGGACATTCCCTCAACAATTGTAGTGTCTGGAATGGTACTATTAAGCGTCATATTATCATACGTTCAAGAAAGGAGATCCTCACAAGCAGTTGAGAAGTTACAGAAAATGGTAAAAACAAACGCCATTGTACTGAGAAGTGGTAAAGAAACCGAAATTCCTTTAGATGAAGTCGTTCCTGGAGACATCGTTATATTGGCTGCAGGCAGTATTATACCCGCAGATTTAAGAATATTAACAGCTAAAGACTTTTTCGTTACTCAATCTGCTTTGACGGGAGAATCTATGCCTGTTGAGAAATCTGCTGATAGCGCACAACCCGCAAATAGAGTTTCGTTCGAATGCACAAATGCTGTATTTATGGGAAGTAACGTTTTGAGTGGTTCAGCAAAGACTATAGTCTTAGCAACAGGAACAAATACTTACTTTGGTTCGCTTGCCGAAAAAATGCTCTCTAAGAGAGAGTCAACGAGTTTTGATAAAGGAGTACAAAGTTTCACTTGGCTCATGATTCGTTTCATGGTCGTGATGGTTTCAGTTGTTTTTTTAATTATAGGTCTAAAGGATCATTCTCAACATCATTGGATAAATGCACTGATGTTTGCACTATCAGTTGCCGTAGGACTTACCCCAGAAATGCTTCCTATGATTATGACGGTTTGCCTTTCTAAAGGAGCACTGATGATGTCTCGTAAAAAGGTTATCGTTAAACACCTCCATGCGATACAAAACTTTGGTGCTATGGATATTCTCTGTACGGATAAAACAGGGACACTTACACAAGATCATGTCGTATTAGAACGCTATGTAGATGTCACTAATCGCATTAGTGAGGACGTTCTACGTTACGCATACATGAATAGTTTTTATCAAACAGGTCTTAGAAATCTTCTCGACCGTGCTATTTTATCCCATACTGATCTAGATGTAGAACGTAATTGTAAAAAAGTAGATGAAATACCTTTTGACTTTAAACGCCGCCGTATGTCGGTTGTTATTGATTACGAAGATCGACATGTATTAATCTGTAAAGGTGCTGTAGAGGAAATTGTACATGCTTGTGAAAATTATCAGGTCGATGAAGATATTAATCCCCTCATACAACTTATTCGTGACGATATTTTAGACGAATACCGTAGTTTAAGCGCTCAAGGATATCGCGTTCTAGCTATAGCATACCGTGAATTTGATCGTACCAAGCAGAACTTTAATATTAACGATGAATCGGAGCTTATCCTTTTAGGCTACGTTGCCTTTTTTGATCCTCCAAAAGAAACGTCTGCTCGCGCTATTGAGGCACTTCAAAAAGCAGGTGTAACGGTTAAAATTCTTACTGGAGACAATGAACTGGTAACTCGTAAAGTATGCGAAGATGTAAATTTAGATATTTCTAAAATAATCACAGGCCCTCAACTTTCTACACTTTCTGAAGAAGCTTTTGCTGAAGAGGTAAGTCATTGTAATGTTCTCGCACGTTTAACTCCCGACCAAAAAGAAAAGGTCATAAAAGTTTTACGCTCAAAGGGACATGTCGTTGGATTTATGGGTGATGGCATAAATGACGTGCTCGCTATGAAAGCCGCAGACGTAGGTATATCGGTAGACACAGCAGTAGACGTCGCAAAAGAATCAGCAGACTTAATTCTTCTTGAGAAAAGTTTACTTGTCCTAGAAGAAGGAATACTAGAAGGACGTAAAGTCTTTGGTAATATAATCAAATATATTAAAATGGGGGCCAGCTCAAATTTTGGTAATATGTTTAGCTATTTAGGCAGTAGCTTTATGTTAAAGTTTTTACCAATGGAACCCATCCAAGTATTAGTTAATAATTTACTGTACGACGTATCTCAAGTAGGAATACCTTTGGATAATGTTGATTCTGAATATACAGAAAGGCCAAGACGTTGGAACATTAAGAGTATTCAAAACTTTATGTTTTTTATTGGTCCCATTAGCTCAATCTTTGATTACGCTACGTTCTTCTTAATGCTTTATTATTTTAATTGCAATGCGTGGGAATTACCTGGAACAAGTGTACTCGCCAAAGAGCACTACGAAAAATTATTTCATACAGCTTGGTTTGTAGAATCATTAGTCACACAAACCTTGATTGTTCATATTATTAGAACGAGAAAAATACCATTCTTCCAAAGTCGCGCAAGTACTCCGATGATGTTTACAACACTCGTGATCATGGCCATAGGTGCATGGTTACCTTTTTCTCCCCTAGCTACGTTCCTAGGACTTGTCCCATTACCCGCTGTGTTCTTTGCATGGCTTGCTCTATTTACAGTTCTTTATAGTGTGCTTACCCATTTAGTTAAGTCTTGGTTCTATAGAAGATTTGGCATGGACTGATCATTAGAGCTTTATAAATTTAAAATTTCTTTACTATGCGTAGCATCCTAACAGCACTTCAAGATGGTCGCCTTTTCGAACTTCCCGAAGGGGCAGACAAAGCACGCGTACTTGCGTTTTTAGCACGTATATTAGATGCAAATCCTAATATCGAATCTGGTATAGATGCAGGCGATGAAGTTGTAAGACGAGAACAGGAAGGTAACACTGCAGTAGGATTAGGTGTTGCAGTACCACACGTTCGCGGGAGAAAAGAAGAAGGTGAGCTTTTTTGCGCTATTGGCTGGTCAGCCCAAGGTGTTAATTATCAAGCAGCCGATGACAAACCAGTTCATCTGGTAGTAATGTACTACATACCTGGTGCACAAAAAAATATATACCTAAAAGAAATATCAAGTTTAGTTAAAGGAATAAAAAAAAGTGGTGGTATAGAACCCATTTCAGGAGCTACAGATTTAAATGCCGTTAGAAATCAACTATTAGATTGGGTAGGATCTGGACTTGGAGACGCAGGTCCAGAATCAGTCGCACGTATGATAAGGCTAGAAGTACGTACAGCTCAAGCACCTCAGGAACCTACAAGTATTGGTACAATTACAGCGCCTAAAGACGGTTCTGCAGTTAACCACTTTAGTGTTCTCGTAACACCAAATTCTATGTATGTCCTGGGACCTGATAGTGAATGGACTAGAACCCTAGAAAAGGATGCTCAATTAAGTCATAACTTAGCATCTGGACATACTTTTAGCATACCAGGTTTTTCTATAATTGTTACCTCTTCGAAGAACTTTCCAGGAGCTCGTATTTTATACGAATGTGTTGCAGTTCATATCGGTTAATAACTTTATAAAAATCAATTATGCTGTAAATAGACATGAGGCTATATCTACGACTAATTGTAGCAATATTGTAACATATACGTCACGCATTTGTTATGTGAATAAGTTAGCATGTTTTAGCTAGTTTTTTCTGATCCAAAGCTTGTGAAAATCGCTTTTGTAACTGAAACCTTTCCTCCAGAAATCAATGGAGTAGCAATGACCTTTGGTGTCATAACACGAGAGCTATCTCGGCGCCATACAGTAACAGTTTACAGACCTACTAGAACGGACTTAGGCACGAGGGAAAAACAAACTAGCATAAACGAAATTTTTGTCCCTGGCCTACCTATTCCCCGCTATCCTGAATTACGTTTAGGCTTACCTGCCCATTCAAAACTTAAACGATTTTGGAAAAAAGAAAGACCTGATCTCGTTCACGTAGCTACCGAAGGTCCTCTAGGTGCATCAGCAATCACTGTGGCACGCAATTTAGGCATTCCTGTTACTTCAAGCTTTCATACAAATTTTCATACTTACACAAAACACTACGGAATTGGAGCTTTAAAAAGTCTAGCTATATGGTGGCTACGCCGTATTCATAACCGTACTCTAGCTACGTTTGTACCAACAGAAGAATTGCTTAAAGAGCTAAAAGATGAAGGCTTTAACAATCTTGCAATATTGTCTCGTGGTGTAGATACAACTCAGTTCGGTATTCAGCGCAGGTCTGAAGAGTTAAGAAAAAGTTGGGGTGCTAATCCAACAGATCCTGTTGTTGTCCATGTAGGACGCATGGCACCTGAAAAAAATTATCCGCTTCTTTTTAAGGCTTATGAGCGGATGAAAAAAATAGCACCAAATACCATCTTTGTAATGGTAGGTGATGGTCCGCTTAGATCACAACTCAGCAAAGAATTTCCAGAAGCAATTTTTACAGGATTTGTTCCTCGCGATGATTTAGCGCGCCACTATGCATCTGCTGATATTTATATTCATGCGAGTTTGTCTGAGACGTTTGGGAATGTGCTTACGGAGGCAATGGCAAGTGGACTTGCAACAGTCTCTTTTGATTACGCTGCCACTCGTAAATTTGTGGTGAACGAAAAAAATGGGCTTTGTGTAAATATAAGCGATACAGAAGGTTTTATACTAGCAGCAGAAAAGCTCGTAAAAGAAAGTGAATTTAAAAATCTAATAGCAAGCGAAGCTAATGCGTCTGTTATAAATCAGTCATGGGAGAAAGTAATTACTCATTTCGAAGATCAGCTCATTACCCTCGTAGATAATTTCAATAAGCAAAGCGCTAATTCTATTAAATGAGTCTTTCTTCACAGTCGGATACATCAGCCTCGAAATATAAAAAAATACTTATCTTAACTGCTGGTTACGGGGAAGGACACAATGCGGCAGCACGAGCATTAGCCGCTGCGAGTGAAGAATTATCGCCAGGTTCGTCCCGCGTTGTTGATTTATTTAGTATAGTTTCACCCAAAATGAATGATATAGCCCGAAAGCTATACATTCATATGATTAACAAAACGCCTAAATTATGGAGTGCAGCGTATAGCTGGATGGATTCTTCTGCATTACTTCCGAAAATAATTAAAACTTTTAAAGTAGAACATGAAACTCTTTTAAAAATAATAAATAAGGAAAACCCTGAAGTTATTTGTAGTAGTTATCCCGTATACTCTTTCTTAATCGAAAACCTTAGAGCACAAGGTAAAGTAACAGTTCCCCACTTTAGTATAGTTACAGACTCTATAAGTATTAATTCTTTATGGTGGAAAGCAGGAGCTGATGGCTGGTTTGTACCAAATCAAGACTCAGCCGAGTGCATGGTTTTACATGGAGTTCCAGCCGATAAAATTCACAACTTAGGATTTCCTGTAAATCCGTTTTTCTGGCGTAATACAACTAACTTTACACGTACAAGCCTAGCACACGGCGCTACCCCTAAAGTCCTTTATATCATTAATTCGGGTACCCGTTTTGCTGAGGAAACTGCAACAGCACTTCTAGCTGAAGCCGATTGGGAAATTACCTGCGCCGTAGGTCGAGACGATGTATTAAAAAACAAACTTATTGAAAAAGCGAAGGAACGCTTGAAGCCAGCTTCCATCCTTGGATGGACGAATACTATCCCAGAATTACTCATGACTCACCACGTAGTATTAAGTAAAGCTGGAGGCGCTACAACTCAGGAAGCAATTGCTGCATGTTGTCCCATGATAGTAAATCAGATAGTACCAGGCCAAGAGGAAGGTAACTACGAGTTATTACGTCGCCGAGATATTGGTTCACTTTCTCAAACTCCCGATGCCGTAATAGCTTCTCTTAAGCATGCATTTTCAAATTCAGGTTCAGTATGGGAAAAATGGAATAGTGCTTTAAAGCAGATTTCACAGCCTAGGGCAGCTTACTCTATAGTAAAACATCTGAACAGTTATTAATTAGCCTTCATTTAATTATACCATTAGAGTAATGAAAATTCATTTCATAATAAACCCAAAGTCTGGACGAAAAGGAGCCTTACGTCTTCTTCCAGTCATTCAAGAATTTTCAAATAGTCATAAACTCAATCATACAATTGCGTTAACTGAAGGACCAGGTCATGCCACAGCCTTAGCAAAGACTGCTGTTAAGCAAGGATATGAACGTATTGTTGCAGTAGGTGGTGATGGTACCATGAACGAAGTTGCCCAAGCGCTTCTTCATGAAAAATCAGCACTTGGGCTTTTGCCGTGTGGATCTGGAAATGGATTAGCCCGTTTTCTTAAATTACCGACCTCTCCCATCGAAGCTTTAAAAATAGCTACAGCAAGAAGTTCATATATTAAAACAATAGACACCGGTACGGTCAACGGACTACCCTTTTTTAATGTAATGGGTCTAGGTCTCGATGCAGACGTAAGCTGCAGGTTTAATTTGCTGCCTAAACGCGGACTTCCCTCCTATACAAAAGCCGGAATACAAGCATTTTTAGAGCGTAAAACAGAGCATTGCGTTATCACATCTGAGGGAGACACGTACTCACTAGATGTTCTTTTAATTAGTATCGCTAACTCAAATCAGTATGGAAACGGAGCTATTATCGCTCCCAATGCAGAGGTAGATGATGGGCTACTTGATTTTATAGCAATTAAACCACTAGGTATTTTAGGTGCTTTATCACTGGCCACTAAGTTATTTACTGGTACGATTGACAAAAGTACATTTGTTAATCGCAGAGCTGGAAGACGTTTCAGCATTCAAAGAAAACAACGTGGATTAATTCATACTGACGGTGAAAGCCACGAAACAGATGCATGTGTTAAAGTAGAAATAATAAGCAGAAGTCTTCGTATTGCATGCTCAAGTAAGTTCATGCTTGGAAAATCTAAAACTAAAATTTTGAGAGATAAAAACCACGAAGAGTCATTTTCATTAACGCTTTAACTTAATTTATTTATGTCTAAATTACGTGTACGTACTGTTATTCTTTCGGACATCCATTTAGGATCAGTGGAAAGTAAAGCCTCAGAAGTTAATCATTTTTTACGTCATGTTCGGTGCGAAAAATTAATACTAAACGGTGACATCATCGATGGCTGGCAATTAAAACGCAGTGGCCAATGGACAAAAGCTCATACACGTTTCATACGTATCGTTTTGAAAATGTTAGAGAAACGAGACACTCACGTTATTTATTTAAGAGGAAACCATGACGATATTCTTTCGAAATTTCTTCCCCTTGATTTTGAAAACTTGCAAATTGTAGAAGAACACATTCATGAATCCCCAAAAGGTAAATACCTAGTATTACACGGCGACATCTTTGACTCAGTAACAAAGAACTTTGTATTCATTTCTCACTTAGGCGATTGGGGCTACAATGTTTTACTAAAACTTAACCGTGCTTATAATATTTGGCGCGCTTGGAGAGGCAAAGAATATTGGTCGTTAAGTAAAGCGATTAAAGCCAGAGTCAAAGAAGCTGTAAATCATGTTTCAAATTTTGAAACGCATATTGCTGAACTTGCTCGCGAACGTAAATGTTCTGGCGTTATGTGTGGCCACATTCATACACCTGCCGATAAATATATTGGAGAAATTCACTATTTAAATTCGGGTGACTGGGTGGAGTCTCTTACAGCAATTGTAGAACATATGGATGGAACATTTGAGATGATCGAATACAATGCATTTTTAAAAAAATATCCGTTAACAGACGATAACAGCAGTGACGAACCACAAACAGAATTACCTTTAGCAGAGGGATCAGGCCCTGTGGTAGCCTGAAATAATCTTTATACGAGCTGGTTTTTAATAATCTGAAGGGTCCTGTCTACAGCACCACCGTTACGATTATACCAGCGAAATGCAGAGTCACTCAAATTAGTACGTTTTTCTGGATTCTGGAGTAATTCTTTAATTACGCCATATAAAGCTTCAGATTTTTGAATTTGGATTACCCCCTGCTCTGCCTTAAGTTCGTTGATAATAGATTTAAAATTTGATGTGCCAGGCCCAGTAACAATTGGTTTACAAAGCGCTGCAGCTTCAACAGGTGTTTGCCCTTGAGTATGCTGAAGTAAACTTTTGCCCACAAATACAATATCAGCTAATTGCGTTAAACGCCTTAGTTCACCGGTAGTGTCTGCTACAGCAATATCAACAACTGCATCTGCATTACCCTCCGATCTGATATGATACGTTATATCGTTTTGATTTAATATCTTTTTGATTTCTTCTCTTCTTTCAGCGTGCCGAGGCACTAAGAGTAATGAACATTCAAATCCCTCGCTTCTTAGTCTCTTAAATAGGTCAATTAAAACAAGTTCCTCTCCCGGCCAAGTCGATGAGCCTAGTAAAATAGGATAAGAACTAAGGCCTAAATCACGACGCAACTCGTTTTTTGCAAGAGAGGTCTCAATAGGAATATTAACATCTAATTTAATATTACCCGTTAGTTTTAATCGCTTAGCTTCAACTCCTAATTGAGTAAAACGCTCAAGATCACGCTCAGATACTGGAAGAACCCAAGTGAGTTCACCTAGCAATAAATGTACAACGGATGGTAAAAATCGTTTTAATAGGATTAGACGCACAAAACTCTTATCGGAAAGCCGTGCATTTATATTCACTACAGGCACATTCCTTTGACTAGCTTGCGCCATATGCTCAGGCCAACGCTCCCCTTCAGTCAGTATCGCTAGATCAGGATTAATTCTTTTCCATGCAATTGAACTACATAAGATGAAGTCTATTGGAAAGTAACCAATTCCTACGGTTAAGTCTCTATATTTATCATGTGCTAACTTAAAACCTGTACTGGTTGTTGTAGTTAAATAAACAGCAACCTCTTGTTTTTTTAGAGCCTCAAGTATAGGGGCTACCGCAAGCACTTCTCCAACACTTACTGCCTGCAGCCAAATACGTTTTCTTCCTTGTGGCCAAACTATACTTTTAGGGTGAAGCCCAAAGCGGTGACTAAAATGGTGCCCATAGCCACCTCTTCGTCGCATCCTCAGGAGGTAGCTAGGTAGAAAGAGTATGAACCCTATAGGATATAATAAGCGGTATAGCCAAATCATTAAACTTAAATGAGTGTGACAAAACATTGCCTAAATGGGCAACCAATTGTTACAACTTTTAACAGACTCATTTTTAAGGGTCATCCGATTCATGAAAATGAACTCTAAATCGATACACAAATTGACTACCTTTATGCATAAACGCTTAGCGGCTATATTTTTTCTTAGTTTATCTTTTTTCTCAATAGCACTAAAAGCAGACGTATCCTTTCCTCAAGAAACCAGTGATATAACTGCAGATAGTCAGGCAACATATGGAAAGTTACCTAATGGGGTTAGGTACGTTATAGAACCTAACCACGAGCCTCATGACCGTGTCTCAATACGCATGCTTGTTTTGAGCGGTTCGCTTATGGAAAAGGATGACCAACGAGGCCTAGCCCATTATTTAGAGCATATGGCTTTTAACGGCAGTCGCCACCATCCTCCAGGAACATTAATAGAATATTTCCAACGCCAAGGAATGAATTTTGGAGGAGATACAAATGCCTATACAACGTTTGATCGCACGGTTTATAAAATAGAACTTCCCAACAATAAAAGCCAAACGATTCATGAAGGATTAGAGGTTTTTTCAGACATGGCTGATCAGCTCTTATTTACGAAAGAAATGATTACCAAAGAGAGGCCTATTATATTAAGTGAAAAGAGAACACGAGATTCTGCAGATTTTCGTGAATTTGTTCATGCCTTTAACTTTCTACTTCCTCATTCAATTTTACCTAAGAGAATTCCGATTGGAGAAACTTTAGATATAGAGCATGCAACGCGTGAGCAATTTCTAGATCTTTATTCTACTTGGTATAGACCAGAGCGTATTATCGTTATTGTCGCTGGTGATATATCCGCACATGAAATTATACCCTTACTTTCATCAACATTTAGCGAAGTAAAAGCACATGCGCCGAAAGCTGCAGAGCCCAATTTAGGTCAGGTCGTAACTGCATTAGGTATAAAAACTGCTTTTGACCCAGAACCAGATGCTTCAGCTACTACAGTAAGTATTACTGCCATAAAACCGTACAGTTATACCCCCGATACACGCGCTACAAGATTAGCGCATCTCAAACGTGATATAGCAGTCGCCATGCTAAGCAGAAGACTCTCTATTCTTTCCAAGAAAGACCAATCACCGTTTAATGAAGCAGAAGTAAGTAGCGATGAAGAATATCAATTCTTAAGTTCCTCGAGTATATCACTTACTTCGGACCCAACGCGTTGGCAGGCCTCCCTAAGCGTAGCAGAGCAAGAGCTAAGACGCGCACTTCTATACGGTTTTACCCAGACAGAACTTGATCAAGTTGTAGCTAACATTCGTAATGCATTAAAACAAGCTGTTGCAGGGAGTAAAACCAGACGCTCCTCCGATATTGCTGATTCACTTGTCGATACGCTTGCAGCGAAGCAAGTGTTCACAAGCCCCGAGCAAGATCTCTCGTTTTATGAACCAGAGCTAGGTCACATAACTCCAGAAGTGTGTCTTAAAGCTCTACGTCTTGCATTTTCGGCGCCTGGACGATACGTGATTGTTGCAGGTAATACGTCGGTACCCGGGGATGCTAAAACAGTCATTGAAAAAACGTATCAAGAATCTAGTAAAGTGCATGTTAATCCGCCCGAGGGTCAAAAAAATGAACCCTTTGCTTATACCTCGTTTGGAGCACCAGGCCAAGTGGTAGAAAACAGAAAGGTAAGTGATTTAGATCTTTCCCTTATTCGTTTCTCAAACGGAGTAGCACTTAATTTTAAACACACTCCTTTCGAGGCAAATCGTATTCGTATTTCGGTACGTATTGGAGCTGGAAAACTGACTGAACCAAAAAATAAGGCAGGGCTAGGTTTCTATACAAATATTACCTTCAATGCAGGTGGTCTTTCAAAACATAGCCAAGATGATCTTGAAAGAATACTTGCGGGAAAAACGGTGGGAGCAAATTTTAGTGTCAATGCTGATGCTTTTCATTTTACAGGAACAACAACACGAGAGGACCTGCTCTTAGAATTTCAACTCCTCACAGCTAGAATAACAGATCCAGGCTATAGACCAGAAGCTTCACGTATAGCTTTGAAGCAGATCGATGAAATATATAATTCTTTTGCACATGATGCACGAGGCCCTCTCGAAACAACGGTACCTATTGCTCTAGCAAATTTTGATAATCGCTTTGGTTTTCCTAGTAAATCAATATTCATGAAGCGAAATTTAGACGAAGTAAAAACTTGGCTTGCTCCTGAATTTGCCCATGGACCTATTGAAATAGCAGTTGTTGGAGATATCGATGAGGCCAGCGTTATTTCTGTCGTAGCACAAACATTTGGCGCTCTCCCTAAGCGCGCTGAAAAACCTGACTATAAGAATGAGCGCAAAGTGTCGTTTCCTTCAGAACCTTTTTCAGAAAACTTAACTGTAGTAACTGAAATTCCTAAAGGTATTGTTCAGCTTACATGGCCTACTGATGATTCTAAGAACGTATTCCGTTCAAGACGATTAAATCTCCTAGCAAGTATTATGTCGGATCGTTTAAGACTTAAAGTTAGAGAACAACTAGGCGGCGCTTACAGCCCTGCTGCTTATAGTGAACCAAGTGACACCTTCACCCACTATGGCCAAATAAACGCAGAATGCTCAGTAGCTCCAGATCAGGCCTCACTCATTGCAGAAACGATAAAGAGTATAAGCTACGAACTAAGCACTAAGGGGATAACCCAAGATGAACTAAACCGTGCTAAACTTCCTATCTTAACCTCTATCAAAGAGTCTAAACGTACAAATATGTATTGGCTTATGACTGTGTTAGCAAACTGCCAAGAGTACCCAGATCGTCTCGAGTCAAGCAGAACAAGGCAGAGCGATTATGAGTCCGTAACAAAGGATGAAATTGATGCACTCGCAAAACGCTACTTATCACCCGATAAAGCGTTTCAAGTAATTGTACGTCCTATTAAAGCCTCCCAATAACAAGTGAGGCATTCGTTCCGCCAAAACCAAAGCTGTTTACAATAGAATATTCAACTTCTTTCTTGACCGCTTTGTTTGGAGTAAAATTAAGTCCAAGTGCTTCACACGCAGGATCAAGATTATCTAAATTTATCGTGGGCGTAATCATTCCTTTAGATATCGCCATTGTGGCTGTGAAGACACCCATTGCACCTGCAGCTCCTAGTAAATGACCTGTCATTGATTTAGAGGCACTTACATGGATTCTTGTATTACCCTTAAATACAGCAGCAATAGCTGCGGCCTCTTCAGTATCACCGCCCGGAGTCGAAGTCGCATGCGCTGAAACAAAGCCTACACGATCTGCACTTATTTTTGATTCTTTAAGAGCCAGATTCATTGCTCTACGAGATCCCTCAGCTTCAGGAGCAAGCATGGATAAATGGTGTGCGTCAGCAGTTGCCCCATAGCCTAATAATTCCGCGTAAATTTTCGCTCCTCGTCTTAATGCGAAATCCAATTCCTCAATCACAAAAGCAAGCGCCCCTTCTCCTAAAACAAATCCATCTCTATCCTTATCAAAAGGTCTCGATGCTTTTTCAGGAGCATCATTACGTGTAGATAAAGCTCGCATCTGAGCAAACGATCCCACAGCTATCGGAGTCACAACAGATTCAGATCCTCCTACCAACATAACGTCCGCATCGCCTCGTTGCACAGCCCTGAATCCTTCACCAATTGAATGACCGCTTGTTGCACAGGCTGATGCTACGCTCATATTGGGTCCTCTTAAGTTAAGGAGTAAAGCGAGCTGACCGGATAAGATATTGGGAGCAGCCTGTAGAATAAAAAAGGGTGATACCTTACGAAAACCACCTGCTTTCCATGTCTCATGCGTAGCAACTATTTCAGGCAAGCCACCTAAGCCAACACCCATACCTACTCCGATACGTTCAGAATCAATAAGCAAACGAGCCGAATCGATACCAGAATCGACATATGCTTCGAGACCCGCCCCCATACCTAAATGTGTAAAACGGCCTAATTTCTTAACATCTTTTAAGTTCAAAGGTGCAGTAACTGATTCAGCCTCTTTACCTCGTGGGTATAGCGGTTGAGCAAGTGCTAAAGTAGGATCGAACCCCTTGACCTCGGCGGCTATTTGTGCAGTACAACCTGTTGGATCAAAACGAGTTATCTTGGAAACACCACTTGTTCCAGAAAGTAAAGCGTTCCAAGTCATAGGGGAGCTGTTACCCACTGGGGTTACTGCGCCGATACCAGTGATAACAACACGTCTTGGGATATAAGAGTTTGGTGAATGCACTGAAATAACAATGCCAAATCCTTTACATTCTCTCAAGCCTATATCTCGACCATGTTGCTTTGACTTAATTGGCTAAAAGCGTTTTAAATAAACAATATATATGCAGCAGCTCCACGCTCACTGGCGGATGGACTACATTGAAGCACCTCGGTACCCATCCGAGATGAAACGTCCTTTTACCGAGCTGCCAAATCTGGCAGACGATAGGACTGCATTGATCATTCACAGAACTAAGTTGTGCTATATTTTACTTAATCGATTTCCATATAACCCAGGCCACCTGCTTTGCCTGCCTTTTAGAGAGGTATCTGATCTTGATGATCTTACTACAGAAGAACGTTCAGATTTAATGGACAGCATTATTTTTGGCAAAAAAGTTCTTACTGATGCTATGAATCCTGACGCTTTTAATGTGGGATTCAATTTAGGGAGAGCTTCCGGCGGAAGTATTGAACATTTACACGCTCATGTAGTACCGCGCTGGAATGGAGACAATAACTTCATGCCTGTGATAGGCCAAACCAGAATTTTACCCCAATCTTTGGATGCAACCTGGGCGCGTTTAGACGATTCAGTTAAAAAACTTTCGGTCCTGCAAAGATGAGTATAAGAAATCAATTAAAACTTTTACTTGGAGGACTAGGATCTCGGAGAGCGGATAGAACCTCTTCAGCAGGTTCAGCATTTAGAGACTTTTTAGATAAAAACCAACTGGTTGCGTTTATAATTTTTATCTTAACCGTTGTAGCAATCGTTCTCATCAGCTCAGTAGGAATGACAACGATAAACCTGCCTGTTCTTCCTAACGAATTAGCCACAGTACGTGTGGTAGCTACTGCATCCTATTCTTACGTAAGCGAGGAAAGGACCGCACTTGCTCGTACACAACTTCTAGCAAAAGTACCTCCAGTATTTCACTTAGACAACACACCATTAAATGATTTTACTAAAAGCCTACAAAATATTTTAGGCCACCTGCGTACATTTGAAGAGACACACACAATAGATAGATCATCAGTATTTAATTATCAAGTACAATTAGATAATCTAGCAAACCAATATAATTCAACGACTCCCTTTAGGGTGAGCGGTGAGGACCTAGCTGTGTTTTTATCAGCTGGAGATGCCCAAGTCAGGTATGATCTTTTTCAAAACGGATTAGCTGCTCTAAAAGAAATTTATGCAGAAGGTGTACATGATTCTTCCCTTGGCTCCACACGATCAGATAGTACAACAGTTTTCCTAATAGCTCACCCAAACGGAAACGTGAGCTCGCATCCTGTAGAGTCGATGGAGGATGCGCTTACATTTCTACGAGTAAGTGTTTCACCAGAAGGCGTTTCTCGACCAGTCGCTCAAGCCCTATTCAGATTTTTTAAAAACGGAATAAAAACTAATTTAGTTTATGACAAAAAAGCCAGTGAAGAACAGAAAAGTGCAGCTTTAAAAGAACTCAATCCAGTAACTGTACAAGTAACTCGCGGCCAAATAATCATAGAAACGGGAGAACGGATAACACCAGATCAGTATGAAATGTTCAAAGCCGAGCAAGAGTATCAACGCACGCATGAAGAAGCCGTTCAAATCGCTGGTTTACTATTATTTGGTCATATACTTCTTGTACTCGCTATGGTCCTTGCTTCGATTATTTATATTAGACTGGAAGATCCTGAGACCTTGCGCAGCAATGTTCGCTTAGGACTACTAGCTCTTGTAGTAATCATTAACCTAGCATTGGTAAGACTAATTTATTCCTTAGGAGGTGCAGAATTTTTCATACGAGGCGGTTCATGGGCTGCAACATTACCCTATACAGCACCTACAGCATTAGCTCCACTCATCGTTGCTATTCTAATTGATACAGGAAGTGCCATTTTTATGGCGCTTCTTATTTCTATTTTTACAGGTGTAATATATGGCAATAGACTTGATTTACTCGTGTTAACCTTCCTTGCGTCCATGGCAGCAATTTATGTTTGTAGGGATGCGCGTAGCCGTGGTCGTGTAGTTAATGCAGGCATTACAGGAGGTTTAGCTATAGCAGTATTCGCAGCCTTAATTGGGATTGCTCAGCAAACACCCATTGAAATTATAGGAAGAGAAATGATTGCAGGACTGCTTACAGGACTGCTTACAGGTATTGCAGTTGTAGGTTTCTTGCCAGTACTCGAGTTTCTCTTTAAACGAACAACAGATATCACACTGCTAGAATTAACCGATTACAATCACCCTCTGTTGCGTAGAATGCAACTTGAAGCTCCAGGAACTTATCACCATTCCCTCATGGTAGCTCAACTTTCTGAAAATGCATGTAATGCTATTGGAGCGAATCCTTTATTAGCCCGTGTATGTTCATTATTTCATGATATTGGTAAAATAACCAAAGCAGGATTCTTTACTGAAAATCAACGCAATCGTAGCAATCCGCACGATGAATTAGACCCTGCAGTTTCTGCACAAATTATACGCGATCATGTAAATGAAGGAGTAGAGCTTGCTGATAAACATAAATTACCTCGCTCAATTATAGATGTGATACGCCAGCACCACGGAAAGACTTATGTCCGTTACTTTTACAATAAAGCAAAAACAAAACTTACTCAGCATGAAGCAGTAGCGAGTCATCAAGACAATCCCTTAGATTCTTCTAAACAAGAGATAAACTCAACTTTACCTCACGTTCAAACTCACACACCTCATCTTACAAAATCTCAAGTAGATGAGACCATGTTTCGCTATGATGGACCTAAACCACAGTTTAGAGAGTGTGCAGTCATCTTCTTAGCTGATGCTACTGAGGCAGCATCCCGTTCCCTACGCTCTGCAACCTCAGAGGAGTTAAGTCATTTAATTGAAAGCATCGTAACTAATCTTATAGCAGAGGGACAACTCGATGAAGTTTCGCTCACGCTAGAAGATATTGCAAAAATAAAGACTAGTTTTACTTTTACCTTACTTAATGTGATGCATTCACGCGTATCCTATACTTTAACACCGCCTACACCAAGCGATACGGTACGTTCGGCCTCGTAGTCATGGCTCCTTTAAAAGTTAAAGAAAAAAAGCGTGCTGTCGCTGTACGCTCATTAGATTCAAAACTTATTTATTCTGATAAAGCAGTTATTCAAGTAATTCATTTACTTGATCAAAATCATGTAAAATGGGGATTACCTGATTCTCAGCTTAACAATAACCATGAACTATCAGTCGCCTTTTTAACTTCCCACGCCCTTTCAAGGTTACATGAGCATTTTTTAGATGACCCTTCAGAAACTGATGTAATTACCTTTCCTGGGAACGATAGTTTGATGCATGCCGGAGATATATGCGTATCTGCTGAGGCTGCTTATAGTTACTCTAAAAAACACAAAATCGACTTTTCAGAGGAACTTACACTTTATCTTGTTCATGGTTGGTTACATTTAGCGGGCTATAACGATTTAAAACCTGAATTAAAGAAAGTGATGCGTAGAGCTGAGGCAAAAGCAGTAGCCTTGCTACGTAAGAATAAGGCAATTCCTACGTTTAAACTAAATCGAAAATAATAAACCTTAAACCAAGTAAAAACACGTGCGTTTTTTACTAGGTTATTTAATGTATTTTCATGCCACCTGAACCTTCAGTCTTAGTTAGAGTTAGAAATGGTTTTTTTGCAGGTGCTATATTAGTAGCTCCCTTAGTCGTTACGGTTTGGGCATTCAGTCGTATCATCGATCTGGTAGGCGGTACCTTTAGACCAGTATTCTTCTTTTATTTACCCGAAGCTGTAAGAAATAATCCTAATTTAGAATTAGGCTGGGATATTTTAGCTACTCTACTTGTTATAATAACAGTTACCTGTCTTGGTCTTATTTCCCGAATCTTTTTTGCTAAACTTTTTCTAGGCACTGCTGAGCGATTAATCCAAGGCATTCCTGGTATTGGTGCCGTCTACAATACAGTTAAACAAGTCGTAGACACGTTTGGTAAGCAAAATCGCAGTCTTTATAACAAAGTCGTTCTTATCGAGTTTCCTCGTAAAGGCTCGTGGACTATAGGGTTTCTTACAAACAAAGTTCAGGGAGAGCCTCAACAAAGAACGGGTGAAGATTTATGGACTATTTATGTACCAACAACGCCTAATCCCACGGGAGGCTATATGGTCATGATTCCAGCTAAAGATGTTATAGAATTAGATATGACTGTAGGAGATGGAATGAAAATGCTGCTTTCAGCGGGTGCTTTTATTCCCCCTTGGACTAAATCCTCTTCAAACGAGAGCTTAAAATAAGTATGGCTGCTACGACGCTTCACACCGAGGCATTCGTTTTAGCAAAACGACCCACAACAGCAGATGGTTGGCAAGCATTCACTTTATTTTCGTCCGATCACGGTTCACTGCATGTCATGCAGCGCTTGTCTTCTAAAGCAACTAAAGGTCGCGTACTTTTAGATCTTTTCGATGAGGCTTCTTTGACTCTTGATAGTTCAAATCAAGGAAGAACCTGGTTCATAAAAGAAGTGAGTCTAATAGCGCGTTATTCTGCAATAGGAAAAAGCTACGGTGCACTGCAAGCTGCATCAACCTTTGCTAGCCTGTTGGCACGTAATCCCGTATCACCTGAAAGCAGAGATAGCGTCGCTCATCTACTTAGAAGTGCTCTAGCCGCTTTTGAAACTACCCAACGTCCCGAAATTATTCTCTTAAAATGTTTATATAGTTTTGCTCGTGATGAGGGATACCCTGTAAAGCAAGAATGGCTACCCTCTTTACCGGCTTATGATCAAGAGAATGTTGCTCGTCTTCTCTTTAGACCACTCATTGAACAAACGGCAAGTACCGCCGAAGTTGCCGGCTATACCCGTAGGCTTGAACAGTATTTAAGAGAACACACAGACATTCTTATTGATTAAGTTATGCACTGTGACTTAGACCAAAAAAGAATTAATATCGCGATTGGAGAATTAGCAGATTTTTCGGTAGGTCCTCGTGAACCTGGTGCTGGAAAAAATAATCCTTGGAGAGCTCAATTAGGTATCCAGTGGCATACTACACTAAGACGCGAATATGAAGCATTACACCCTTCCGCATCGTTTGAAATACCCTTAGAAGGTCGTATGGTTCAACGAGGGTGGCTTATCACATTAAATGGACGTATTGACCAGATGCGAGAAACTGAAACTACGACAATACTTCGTGAAATTAAAACAGTAACAGACCCGCTTCCAAGAGATGAACGTAGTTTACGTGAAGATTATCCGAGTTACTTTATACAACTTGCTGCCTACGCTTCAGTGTTAGAAAATACACCTAGTTATAACTCAAAAAAGAGTATTAAAACTGAACTCGTTTTTGTAGAAGTTGCTACGGGTATTACACAAACAGTCAGTTTAAATTCAGAGGACTACTTAGCGTTTAAAACACAGCTTTATAAGGTCTATGAATTCTTTTCTCTCCAGCTAGAAAATAGGGACAAACGTAAGGGACTTATTTTTAACGCTGCTTTTATAAAACTTAGACAAGGCCAAGAAACAACCTTAAGCGAAATAGAACATAAAATATTAAGTGAAAATAAAGCTCTAGTCCTGCAAGCACCTACGGGATTTGGCAAAACAGGAATGCTTCTTGAATTTGCATTAAAGAAATTAAAATCTGCAGAATGTGAACGTATTATCTACTTAACTAGTAAATCTACAGGACAACTGCAAGTCATGGAGACTTTAAAACGCATGACACAGTCATCCGATAGTACCAATCAACTATCAACGCCAGTCGCTGCGTGGAATATACGCAACAAGTCCGAACACTGTATTAATTCAACATTTTACTGCGTAAAAGATTCGTGCTCTTTTCTTGCACAAAGCGCTGAAAAATGGCCAACCAGCGGTTTATCCCGCTTCTATTTATTTAGGGATCAAGCCCATGACTTGGAAACATTACGTAATGCAGGCTCCTTAGCTGGTATTTGCCCCTATGAGATTACACGCACGGCACTTGCATTCCAAGATGTGTGGGTAGGAGATTATAATTACGTTTTTTCACCTTCTTCAGAGGGCTTGTTTCGTGACCAACCGGGATATGCACCTGAGAAAACGCTCTTGATTATTGATGAGGCTCATAATTTACATAGTCGTGTTGCAGGAGTATACTCTCATCAACTCAGTGCTCAACATGCTTATGAGGCGCGGGATGCGCTTGACCGAGTCCATGCGCCAGCGAATCTAATTTGGCACTGGGATAAATGGGCTTTATTTTTAAGTCAATGTTCCGTATGCGAAAGCCTTGACGACGATCAGATAAGCGATGCTAAACAGCTTCTTGCTCAATTAAGTTTAGCATCTGAAACCCATGGTCTAGATTACAGATCACTCGAAGCGAGCGATACTGAAAAAATCTGGTCTTTTCTTTCCGTAGCAGAACACGTGCAAACAAGTGAACTTCCTTTGCTTTGGTGGTCATCCCAAGTCGCACAACTTAATCTAACCTGTTTAGATGCCTCTCAAGTAATAGGAAAAACACTAGGTCAATTCGGATGTGTTATTTTAGCGACTGCCACGCCAGGTCCGCTTGATGCTTTCAGCTCAGCCTGTGGAATACCACTGTGTCATGTTGAAGCAAAAGCACCATGGAGGAAAAACGCTTACGATATTGTTTTTGATACCCGTGTAGATACGCGATACCAGGTAAGGAAAAATCATTACGAAATTACAGCTCAAAGTATTGCACGTTTAGCTCGTCAATGTAAGCCGGGGCGTCCAGTAGCAGTATTTTTTCCAAGTTTTATATATGCAGAACAAATAAGAGACGAACTGAATTCATTTAACACAGAAATCAAAATTGCAATACAGCCTAAACAAGCAGCACTTGCCTCCCAGCATAATTGGCTTGAGGTGGCTTTAGATTCAAGCGAAGCCCTATTTCTTATACTCGGTTCAAGTTTTGCAGAAAGTATTGATGCTCTGGGAGGTAAAATTGATTACACGATGGTAGTAAGTCCTGCATTACCAGAGGTAAATGCAGTGCAGCGTGCCAAACTAGCTCTTCAAAGTGGTGTTAGCCAAGATGAAGCATTTAACCGAGTTTATCGTATTCCAGGCATGCAAAAGATCAATCAAGCGCTTGGCCGACTCGTTCGCTCACCTGGTCATAAAACGAGAGTCGTTTTGCACTGCAAACGCTTTTTAGATCCTGCCTACTATTCTCTTTTAAGTCTAGATTCAGAAGCTAGCGAAACTGTATCTAATGAGAATGAGTTCGAGAGCTGGTTAAGTAAATAATCACTCGAGTACTTATAATTATTTTAGGTCCATTTCTCGGAGATAACGAGGTACGCTCAACTAAAATATAAAAATTTGGCTTATTTTGATGAACAAAGCTTACGCTGCAAAGCTACCCAGTTAGCGATTATCAAACTAAAACAGTAGGAACTTCTTTAAAAAATATTGAGGTATATATTTTTTGCACTGTAACTCTCCTAAGACTTTCTCGTCACTAGTTATAGTAACGCACCCCATTCAATTTTACAATGACCCCTTCCCGTATACTTGGCTTCGGTTACCTTCTTGTTATATGTATTTTCTTAACCAGTTGTACAAAACATATCTCATCTACTTTATGGCCTGCCCACCTCCATGTTGAAAATAGAGTCGAACCCATAGGAATCGGAGAAAAAGCACCGAGACTAAGCTGGACTCTTATTCAAACCGATACGCGTTTACGTGGCCTTAAACAGATGGCCTACCGTGTAGAAATTGCATCTTCACTAGGACGTCTTTTGAGTGATCAAGCTGACCTCTGGGATACAGGAAAAGTAGGTTCAGAGCTAACTCACGATTTAGTCTATGCAGGCAATCCATTAACTTCGCGAGAAGACTGTTTTTGGAGAGTTAAGGTATGGGATCAAGACACCCATGAATCGGGTTGGAGTCAACCCGCTCATTGGTCAATGGGGTTACTTGAACAGCGGGAATGGAAAGCGCAGTGGATTGGTTTAGACACTCCAAGACCAACAGATGGTTCAGCTCTTAGTGAAACTCAGCAAGATCATTTCAAACAGATTTCTTGGATTAAGGCAGATTTACCTATTTCAAAAGATACTCCACTTTATGCCTATTTAAGACGTTCGTTTAGTATACCTGCTAATGATACAGTAAGTAAAGCTAGCTTTATTTTTACAGCAGATCAAAATGCGTCCATAAGTATAAATGGAATTACTATTACTTCAGTTCATAGAATACAACGAGCGCGTATCGTAGATGTTACACCGTATTTAAAACCAGGATTAAACGTAATTGGTCTTTTAGTAAATCAAGAGGACGGCTACCCTCCTGCAGCTGTAGGAGAACTCTCTGTAACCTTAGGCTCAGGTAAATCGCTTCAAATTCAAACTGACGCACAGTGGTGCTGGAATACAGAGCTTATTAAAGGCTGGGATACTCCGTACGTTTCAGCAGATAAATGGCCAAGTACCGTTATAATTATGCAGCGCAGTCCTTGGGGTACACCTGATGACGCAACGCTTTACTTACCCCCCGCACCGTTCTTAAGAAAAAACTTCGAAGTAAGTAAGCCTATAAGTAAAGCAACGCTATATGCAACTGCACTTGGTCTTTACGAATTACATCTTAATGGAGAACGGATTGGACGCGATTACTTAACCCCTGGATGGACCGATTACAGTTCACGCCTTCAATATCAAACGTATGATATTACCCAGCACATAGCTCAAGGCTCTAATACGTTAGGAGCTATATTAGGTTCAGGTTGGTTTGCAGGAACACTCGCTTACACAGGCAGAGATCACGTCTATGGTGGTACACCTCGTTTTGCAGCTCAACTCGAAATTGATTATAAGGATGGATCACGCGAAACAATCACTACGGACGGCACTTGGAAGGCTAAAGTAAGCTCTGTTATTTACGCTGATCTTTATCAAGGTAGTTCAATTGATCTAACCCAATTAGATTCTAATTGGTCTAATCCAGGTTATGATGCATCGCACTGGTTAACACCGTCACTGGGTTGGAATGCTGTAGGATATAATCCTAAAACAGAAAAACCATTGCCTGGAAAAAAACTAATCCTAGCTAATCTACCCCAAGTATTAGAAGCCGCTAATGCAGAACCTATTCGTATTACTGAAGAACTCAGCCCTCTGCACATTACACGTACTCAATCAGGAGCTTATATTATAGACTTTGGCCAAAATTTAGTAGGCTGGATTAAATTTAAAACCCAAGGAAATCGGGGGCAAAAAGTAGTTGTTCGTCATGCTGAAATGCTCAATCCAAACGGTACTATTTACACTTCAAATTTAAGAGGAGCCAATGCAACAGATTATTATACCCTCAGCGGAAATAATGATACGCTCGAGCCGCTTTTTACAATCCACGGATTTAGATATGCTGAAATTACTGGTTTGAGTAATCCAATACTGCCCAGTGATATTCATGCAGAAGTTGCTCACAATGTGATGGAAAGAACAGGTGACTTTTCGTGTTCAGATCCCCGCGTAAATCAACTCTATCACAATATTATTTGGGGGCAAAAAGGTAATTATGTAGAGGTACCTACGGACTGCCCTCAACGCGACGAACGTATGGGTTGGACAGGAGATACTGGTTTCTTTGTTAGAACAGCTACCTATAATTATAATGTAGAGCCGTTTATAGAACGTTGGCTTACAACGCTTATAACAGATGAACAAAATGAAAACGGTATATTTCCAAATGTAGCCCCAATAGCTTCCAAGGGCGACCAAAGTGCCTCAACTGCGTGGGGAGATGTTGCACTTACAGGAACTTATAATTTATGGCATGTATACGGGGATACCCGAATTATAGAGCGTCACTTCGATTCGCTCACCCGTTACATGGGATTTTTACAGGCGCATACGATCAACGGAATTACCCATGTAGGTGGATTTGGTGATTGGGTTAACTTAGGCGGCGGCGCCACAGCAGAAGTAATGGATACCTCTTACTATATCTATCTTTGCGATTTAATGGCTCAAATGGCTACTGCGATTCATAAACCCCAGTACGCGGACTTCTACATGTTCCTAAAAGAGCGAAGTTTGGATAGCTTTAAAACTAACTTATTACTTCCTGACGGGCAAATAAAAGGCAGCAGCCAAACAGCCTATGCTCTGGCTTTTACCATGAATCTGTTACCCGATGCTATGATCGAAAAATCTACAAGTCAGTTTTTAGGCTCGATTAAAAAATTCGATTGGCATTTGGCAACGGGTTTTATTGGTACACCACGTCTTCTGCCTGCTTTGCATAATGCTGGACTCAATGATATTGCTTATAAGTTACTCCTTCAAGACACCTACCCCTCATGGCTTTACCAAGTGAAACTTGGTGCAACGACCATGTGGGAAAGATGGGATGGTTGGACAAAGGAAAAAGGATTTCAAACCATTGGAATGAACTCCTTCAATCACTATGCTTTTGGCTCAGTTGGAGAATTTCTCTATCGCTACGTGGCAGGCATTGATACGGAAGGTGAAGGCTACAAAACGATAAAGGTAGCACCCTACCCAGGACCAGGACTTACTTCAGCTCGCGCTACGTATCAAGCAGTCACGGGTCTAATCTCAAGTGACTGGTCAATTAGTTCAGGAACGCTAAGCCTTGAAGTTAAAATACCCGCTAATACAATCGGGCATATTCGTATTCCTACAACAAATGCATCCGCTGTTTTAGAAAGCGGTAAGGCAGTTGACTCAGCAGATTCAGTCAAGGTACTGCACCATGATTCAGAAGCACTATACATTGAAGTTAAGTCTGGCACCTATCGCTTTACTGCACCATACGGTAAGTAATACCGGCTCTGGTAATTAAGTTTAATCAATAACTAAAGGGTGCTGCGTAGGATGATTTATTTTACTATGTTTTATCTCATCTATAATCGCCCAAATAATCGTTTTATAGAGTCGTTTAAATATACGACAAGAACTTACTCTTGATTTAGACCGAGTTAGATCGCTGGAGATTTTAAATCTTTAAGCGGGATATGATAATACTAGATAACGAAACGACCTATAGTACCGCCTTCTTTCAAAATACAATCTCTATATATTTAAAAATTTGTAGTTAACATACTCCTAAAATGTGGTGAATCTTTTGACACATAATGAATTATCGTTTAACTGTTAATAGTAACAGTGAACCCCCTTTTAACTCAGCAATTTTCATATGTTCGGTTAGTTCTGTTTAAACGTGCTAGGTCTCTGACAACGTTTATTTCATTAAGTTTATTTTTTGTACTTACTAATCATGTATCAGCTGCTTTATTTTCAGATACAGAACCTACACCAAAAGAAAAGCTGCAAGGATTTCTAGATCAATCCATTCTCGCGAAACCTAAACTTAGCCAGTTAAGCACAGTTGATACAGATGAAGCTAAAGAAAACTGGATTAAGCTAAAAACCTTTCAACGATTTGGAGCGTTGAGAGTCTTGCAAGTAAAGGCAGGTGATTCAGCTCAAGATTCAATCAACCGCTTAATTGCAACCAATCGGTACGAATTTGTGGAGCCTGACTATATACGCCATGCTTACAGTACCTCTTCAACCGCGCCAAACGATCCTAGTTTTATATCCCAGTGGGGTTTATCAAATACGGGTAATAACCAAGGTATTTCTGGACCAGGGGTGGCTAATGCAGATATTCATGCTCTGTCTGCTTGGGCAAATACACGCTACGATGCCTCAAACGTAGTTGTGGGTGTCATAGATACGGGTGCACTTATGACCCACCAAGATTTAATAAACAATTTGTGGAATAATCCAAAACCTAACGGTACAACTTCTAATGGCTTTCAGTATGTAAATGCTGCACACGGCTTAAATGCAACTGTAAGAAGCGGGTCAAGTACGAGTGGAAATCCAACGGATGACAACGGACACGGTACTCATGTTATGGGTATCATAGGTGCTCAAGGAAACAACGGATTTAATACAAGTGGTGTTGCATGGTCTGTTCAACTCATGCCCCTTAAATTTCTTACTGCATCTGGAGGAGGAAGCACCTCAAACGAACTCAACTGCATTGATTTCGCTATAGCTAATGGCGCACAAATTATAAATGCAAGCTACGGAAGTAACATGTATAGCTCTTCAGAATATTCTGCGATTCAGGCCCTACAGTCTGCAGGAATTATATTAGTCGTAGCAGCAGGTAACGTTGCAGAGGATATCGATCTTACTCCAAGTTATCCTAGCAACTATCTTCTTGATAATATCGTGACTGTAGCTGCCTCTGATAACAGAGATGATGTTGTTTTCTTTAGCAGCGCTGGTTCTGGGTTAGTAGATTTGGCTGCACCAGGCTATAAAATATTATCTCTGTACAATACAAATACTACAGCAACCTCTATTTTATCTGGTACGTCAATGGCAGCGCCTTTTGTCACTGGGTCACTCGCCTTATTGAAAGCTCAGTTCCCAACAGATAGCTATAGGCAATTAATTAATCGTCTCTTACGTCACGTAGATTTAAATGTAAATTTTAATAACCGAGTTGAAACAGGTGGCCGACTTAATATAGCTTCAGCACTCGCATCACAACTTTCCGATAATACTCCTTTTAACGATTCTTTCCGAGCACGCGCTCATGTAACAGGTTCAAGGCTTAGTGTTAAATCTTCAACCATTGGTGCAACATTAGATACCGCTGAACCTCTTGTGGGAGGATATACGGGTGGTGCATCACTTTGGTGGGAGTGGACAGCACCCGTTTCTGGACCAGTAAATTTAACAACATATGGGAGTAATTTTCTAACCTTAGCAGGAGTATACAGTGGAACTAGTTTATCCTCATTAAATCCTATAGCATCTGCTAAAGCCACAGGTACGAGTGTTACAACAACAGCTACATTAAATTTTGATGCAGTAGCAGGTAGTGTATATCAAATTACAATCGACGGTGTAAACGGACAAACCGGTATGGTTAATTTTACACTTCAATATAAGAACGATGCTTTTGAAACTCCGGTGGTATTAACTGGGCAAAGTACGTTAGTTACTTCTACTACGATGAATGCTACAAAGCAGTCAGGAGAGCCAAATATCTTAAACAATACCGTAGGTCACTCCATGTGGTACCAATGGACTGCACCAACAACAGGCCAGTATCAAGTCTCAACGTTTAGTTACGACTTTGATCCACTTCTTGCTATCTATAAAGGGACGAATATTAATGCCCTTAACCTGGTGAACGCATCCAAGGGTAATGCAATCAACAGTACCGCAGTTATACCTGCTAGCATAACACTTTGCACGTTCACAGCAGTCGCTGGAACAACGTACTCAATTCAAGTCGATGGCGTTACTGATTCAAGTACGGCACTTAACGCTGGCCAATTTACCTTGTCCTTAGTTGATTCAAATTGGCAATTAACAACAGCTGATGCAATCACATGTGGTCCCTCAGTTGCCACTAATGGAACGATCTATGTTGGAAGTGAAGATGGAAATTTTTATGCCTTAAACCCTGATGGAACAACACGATGGACGTATTCAACAGGTGCTTACTTTGATACAAGTACTTCAAGTGTAGCATCAGATGGCTCAATTTATTTTGGAACCGCAACAACTGTATATTCCTTAACGTCAAATGGTACACTCAGATGGACCTACGTCTTACCTAGTGGAACGACAACGACAAGTCCCGTCACACTTGGCTCTACAAAAAACCAAGACGATACTCTCTATATAAAGGCATCAAATAATACCCTTTATTGCCTCTCTACTCAGACTGGAGCAGTAAATTGGACCTATGAAGTACCAGGTACATCTTATGCAGCGTGTTCTATTGGTTCTGACGGAACTGTTTATATTGGATCTGATAATGCGATTCTATACGCGCTGACCTCATCAGGAACACTCAAATGGACTTATCTTGCAGATGCCGCTATCTACAATGCTCCAGCTCTAGATAATTTAGGTAATCTTTTTTTTGGAACGCTTGGAGGAACTTTCTATTGTGTTAATTCACAAGGTGTAAAGCAATGGTCTTTTGCAGCAGCTAATAGCATTAGCTCCTCCCCTGCTTTAGGGACTACCGGAAATGTCTACTTTGCAAGCTACGATCATCATTTATATGCCGTTAATACTAAAACGGGAAATTTAGTATGGAATTTAACCTTACCCAGTGAAACGCGCGCTAGTTCGCTCGCAGTAGATTCTAACGGAGTTATATACGTAGGCTGTTATGATTATAATTTATATGCAGTAAATTCAAACGGCACCATTAATAGAACTTACGCAACAGGTGGCTGGGTACGCTCTTCTCCTGCAATATTTGGTACCAATCTTTATTTTGGAAGTTACGACCATAAACTCTATAGTTTTAGTATCGCTGGAGATTCAAGTAATTCTGCTTGGCCTATGTACCAAGGTGGGGCTCGCAGATTAGGTCATATTCCAACAGATAGTTTTATTTTTTCTAGTCAACCACACGCAACTCTTCCAATCTCAATAGGCTCACCTCTTAGTCTTACGACATCTGCAACAGGACCAAAACCGTTAACATTTCAGTGGTATCTAAATGGTACTGCTATACCAGGAGCCACCACTTCGAACTACACTGTTCCTATAGCTAGCACTTCGGATATTGGCAGCTACACAGTCACAGTTACTAGTCCATTAGGTACACTCACAAGCCAAGCTTTAAGTACCGTTGTAGGCTCTAGCCGACTTACTAATTTATCTACGCATGCTAGCGTGCTTACAGGTAACCAAATTTTATCAAGTGGATTTGTTATAACAGGAAGTGGCAGTAAAAATGTCCTCTTAAGAGGTGTAGGACCAACTCTTACTAATTTTGGGCTTTCAGGGTTTCTCAACCAGCCAAGCTTATCCCTGTTTGATTCTAATGCTTTAACTATCGCTACAAATATAGGTTGGAGTAATGCGTTGATTGCAGGCACTTCGGTACTCAAAGGTGTGGTTAGTCCAGCAACTGGGTTAAGTTTCGCGCAAAGTGGAGCATTTAGTTTAGCCAACAACTCGTATGATAGTGCTTTAATAGCATCCCTTACAAGTAGCGCATATACGACCAAAGTTGCGGGTGTATCAAACGGGACAGGGATAGCCCTTTCTGAAATTTATGATTTAGATCCTCTAAATTCTCTTAGCAAGTTAACTAACATTTCATCAAGTGCCTATGTAGGTACAGGGAATAATAGTCTCGTTGCTGGCTTTACGATTACAGGTACTTCTCCCAAAACAATACTTATTCGGGGCGTTGGCCCTACGTTAGCCTCCTACCAAGTAGCCAATACCCTTGCTAACCCTCAACTTTGCCTCTTTGACTCTGCGGGTAACATTATTGAATCTAACTATGGATGGAATAACAACCCTACCCTTGCTGCTGCTGCACTACAGGTAGGTGCATTTGCTTTTAATAGCGGCTCATTGGACACTGCTATGCTCGTTACCTTAGCCCCAGGGGCTTATACGACCCAAGTTACCGGATTAGGTGGAACGTCTGGCATGGGAATGATTGAAATATACGATTTTCAGTAAAGGCTTTCTTTTTTAGCGGAACCAAGCTTTTCTATATCTAGTGATACTACGTAATAATCCAATACTGGACACAATCACGCTAAATACGAAATATTACCACTCCTATGTCTTGGAATAGAAAACATCTACTCACTATCGAAGAACTTTCCCTAGATGAGATTAATCAAATCCATACTACCGCTGGGGCATTCAAAAAAATTCTAGGTCGTAATGTAAAAAAACTTCCTGCCTTACGCGGAAAAACAATTGTTAATTTATTCCTTGAGCCAAGTACACGCACTCGAATGGCATTTGATATGGCAGCTAAACGTTTAAGTGCAGATGTCATTTCTGTGGACGCAGCTACTTCTTCTACGACCAAAGGAGAAACACTTCGTGATACAGCGCAAAATATACAAGCACTTAATGCTGACATGCTCATCATCAGGCACGCGGCCTCGGGATCACCCCTGTATCTATCACGCATCTTAGATATTCCCGTAATTAATGCCGGAGATGGAGCTCACGAGCATCCCACGCAAGGTCTCTTAGATACGTTTACGATGAAGGAGCACCTAGGTTCACTTAAAGGCCGTAAAGTGGTTATTTTAGGCGACATACTCTTTAGTCGAGTTGCTCGCTCTAACATCCATGCGCTTACTAAAATGGGCGCTGCGGTAACACTCGTTGGACCTTCAACCTTAGTCCCACACGCATTTACCGACTTAGGTGCTACGGTGTCTCATGACTTAAAACGTGCCCTTGCAGATGCGGAAGTCGTAATGCTTTTAAGAATTCAGCACGAGAGACAATCTAGCAGTCATTTCCCCTCGCTGGGAGAGTACACAAGCATGTTTGGCCTTAACCGTGCTCGTGCAGAATGGCTACACCCTAAAGCAATTATCATGCACCCTGGCCCCATTAATCGAGGGGTGGAAATAGATAGTGATTTGGCGGACGGCTCTCGCAGTGTTATTCTAGAACAAGTATCCAATGGAATAGCAGTACGCATGGCTGTTCTTTATTTGTGCTCTGGTGGAATTCCAGAACAAGCAACCGTAGAAGTCTAAAAAATTTAAGCCCACTTTTATCATGGCCGTACTTTGGATAAATAACGCACGCATCATAGATCCAGCTTCGAAACGAGATGAGAAAGGAAGTCTCTATAGTCGTAATGGTATTCTTGTCGCATCACTGACTCCTGCTGAAAAAAAATCTGCTAAAAAAATAGATGCTAAAGGACTTATAGCATGTCCAGGTTTAGTAGACATCCATGTTCACTTTAGAGAACCAGGTCAGGGCCATAAAGAAACAATAGGCACAGGTTCACGTGCTGCTGCAGCTGGTGGTTTTACCACTGTCGTTTGTATGCCTAATACGACGCCTCCGGCCGACAATACGGGCACAATACAATTTATCAAAGATGCTATTGAGCGTGATGCAGTAATTAAAGTTCTGCCTACAGGATGCATAACCGTTGGAATGAAAGGTCAAGCATTAGCGCCAATCGGATCCCTCAAACGAGCTGGTGTTGTCGCTATAACAGATGATGGCGACTGCGTGCAGTCAAACGAAGTCATGCGCCGAGCTGCAGAATATGCAAAGATGTTTGATTTACCTCTCATGGATCACTGCCAAGACTCATCCATGACTCAAGGTTCTGTTATGAATGAGGGTGTAATGTCTACACGTCTTGGACTACATGGATGGCCTAATGCAGCAGAAGACCTTATCGTCTCGCGTAATATAATTCTTTCAAAATACACCGGTGCACATATTCATCTGCAGCATATCTCATCTGCTTATTCAGTAGAGCTCATACGTCTGCATAAAAAAGAAAAATATAAAATAACCTCTGAGGCTACACCGCATCATATCGCTCTTACAGATCAAGCGCTTTCTAGCTACGACACTGCACTTAAGATGAATCCACCTCTGCGCACAGAGGCAGACAGAAAAGCAATTATCGAGGGACTAAGAGACGGCACAATCGATTGCATCTCTACGGATCATGCGCCGCATACAAATTATGAAAAAGATCGTGAATTTGACTACGCACCTAATGGAATACTAGGACTAGAAACAGCACTATCAGTTTGTTTAGATATCCTTGTTAAAAAGAATAAATTTACACTCTCCCAAGTCTTAGGGCTTATGACTTATAAACCTGCTGCCATATTAGGACTTAATGCAGGTACCCTTAAAGAAGGAGCACCGGCTGACATTTGTCTTTTCGACCCAGATGAGATTTGGCACTACGATGCTAAAAAAGGGTTCAGTAAGTCCTCTAATTCACCGTGGCATAACACCTCCTTTACTGGTAAAACTAAAATGACACTAGTTGACGGTAAAGTGGTTTACAATTCAGGAAAAATCCTTGTCTAAGTTTCGTGGATAATACTTTCCCAGTAGTTGCGGCTGAAGTGGCATTGGTTCTAGTCGGTGCATTTCTCTTAGTGCGAGGAATGTTACGTTACCGCTCAGAGCCATCTCATTACGAGCCTGTGCTACCCGCTTGGGATGTATCTATATCCGACTTTATTTTCTATTGTTTCATTGCGATTGCAGGTGCTCTTTTTTTTCAATTTACAGCTAGTTTTTCTCTAAAGTATACGAAACTAGATTCAGATAGCAGACTCGTACTCACAGCGGCAGCAATGGATTTGGGTATAATTACAGGAATTGCTCTTTTTCATCAGTTAAAAGCAGATACCTTTCCGCTTTTTATCCATAAAGGTTTTAAAACATTACGTTCCGGAGTTTTAACCTTACTTATCGCACTACCCTTAGTTTTTACGGTGATGTTTGTTTGGCAGGCTATTCTTAATGCTTTTCACATACCCATTGTAAAACAAGAGATGGTGGATTTGCTTATGAATTCATCTTTCCCCCTTGCCCGTAATACATTGATTTTAGTAGCAGTTATTGCAGCGCCGACTGCAGAGGAACTAATGTTTCGAGCTGGGCTATATCGTTTTTTAAGAACAAGAACACATCGCTGGGTTGCACGTTTAGTACCTGCCATTCTCTTTGCAGCTGCACATGGTAGTCTTACCTATTTTCCTCCTCTTGTCGTACTTGGTATAATCTTTGCCTTGGCTTATGAAAGAACAGGAACGATAGGAACTACAATCGTGGCACACGCATTATTTAATCTTAACTCTATTTTAATGATCTTAGGAAACTGTGGATCATGAAAAATAACTCACCTTTTACAGACGATAAGAAAAACAGCGTAGGAGCTTTAGGTGAATCGGAGTTAATTAAGCGGATAAAGCTATGGTTAGGTAATACAAGCCCTAAGGCACCTCACGGTATTGGAGATGACTGTGCAGTTTTGCCGTCATCTCCTAAAAAACAGCTTATCACAGTAGATCCAATTATATACGGACGTCATTTTGATGACTCAGTTACAGCTGAACAAGCAGGTTCGAAATTACTTAAACGTAATATTAGTGATATTGCTGCAATGGGTGGGAAACCAACGTACTGCGTAATCTCATTGTGCTTAGATTCAGGCGTAAAACTTGACTGGTTAAAACATTTTTACCTAGGAATAAAAAAAACTGCTAAAGCGTATTCTATCTCGGTAGTAGGTGGAGATATCTCAGAAATGGACCGGGCATGTATAGCAACCCTAACGCTTCTAGGAACACAAGTAACTCAGCGTGTGTTGACTCGAAATAGCGCTAAAACAGACGACTTAATTTATGTCACAGGTAAACTTGGATTGAGTTTATCACGCGGCCATCACTACTCGTTTAAACCACGCTTAAACGAGGCACTATGGTTAGCACAACAACCGTGTGTAAATGCCTTAATGGATTTAAGTGATGGTATAGCAAAAGATATTAACTGCCTTGTTCCTGCACATGCAGTGGCATGCATTTTTCCAGATAAACTACCTCTTAATATAAAAGCCTCTGTAAAAAATGCACTATGCGATGGAGAAGACTACGAACTACTTTTTACCGTTAAAAGTAAAACACAGCGTAACTCATTTGAGGCAAAGTGGAAAAAATCGTTCCCCGAAGTAAAACTCAGCTTAATTGGTTTTATGAGTCCGCAGAAAAAAAGACCAAAGGAAGCTATAAATTTAGAAGATTTTTTCGGTTACGAACACTTAACCCAGTAATGCATTTAATCGAAAAATTAAAACGGGGTATAACCACCTATTCCGCAGAAGACACGCGCAGCATTGCTGCGGAGCTAGCGCCATTACTTCCTGATATAACCGTTTTAGCCTTACACGGCGATTTAGGTGTAGGCAAAACAACTTTCGTACAAGGTTTAGCTCAAGGATTTGCCATTAAAGAGCCTGTAAATAGCCCTACTTTTTCTATCTATACACTGCACTACGGCACACGTTTACTTGCTCATCTCGATGCCTACAGACTTACGCGAGCAGAAGAAATAGATACCCTACTCTTGGATGAATTTCTTGTAGCACCGTACTGCTTAGCAATCGAGTGGCCTGAAAAACTAGGAAGTTGGGTGCCAAAGGATGCACTCAACTTCGACTTATCAATTTCTGATAGAACACACTACCTTAAACTTAGATAGTAGCAGGAGGTGTTTGATTATCAGGCGCAGGCGTTTCCTCAGAGTGAGTTTTAGCTACTCCCTCTGTTTCAGTAGCTACAGGAACTACATGGGGTTCACCACTTGGTGCAGCCTCAGGGAAATTCTCCGGGTCTACTTCATCAGACTCAGCTTGTTTCTTGCGAGATTCAACCATAGGCGGTGAAGCATAAAGCCCACCATCAATGAATTCGGTAACATAACCCTCACGCACAAGCCACAGAAGATCTCCTTGCAGACGAGCAATCTTTTCACGCTCCTCCATAGAGAGTAAACGCGATGGTGTTGGAGTCCCATCATTACTTGGAACTGAGTCAGGGGTTGTCTCTGTAATACCCAAGTAGCGTTTAGCAAGATCGCCCGCTTTAACCATAGGATGTTTCTCAATGAAACTAATTAAAGCACCAATACTATCTGCAAAAGTTTGCCCAGGTACGCGGAATTTACGCTTCACAGCACATACGTAAGAAATACCCTTCGAGCCTTTCTTGAAGATTGTGAAATGCTCACGCCGTAAGCGACCCCGTAGCGCATTAGCTGTATCGAGCGGAAAACGACGCTGGCGCTCAAGAGCACCTTCTATAGAGCGTCTAATTTCGCCATCAGGAAGAGCCTCTGCGTCACGACCGTGGACACGTACTTGAGTTGAAAAACGAACAAGTTTTTCGCGAGCTGCAGTGAGTAAATAAGTACGCGCATCTTCAAACGAATCGAAAGTAATTACAGGAGCTACTTCGGTTGCAGCTACTGCCTCTGGAAGTACTGCAACCTCTGCAGCTGGAGCGCTGTCGATTGGAGTAGCTGCAGGTGTATCTTCGGTTACATCTGTGCCCTGACTACCAGGGGATGCACCATCTTCATGCGATGGAGCAGCAAGAACTTCATCTATCTTTGGAGTCTCTACTACTTTCGCTTGTTTACGCTGAAAATTAGGATTTTTCCATGTATACCGGGTAACCTTCTTCATTTTTTCTAGCCATTTCGCAATCATTTCAGGATCACGAACAGACTCAACTTTTGAGCGATATGCATCAAAAGGAACACGAATATTTGCTGCAGTATAGTGCTGTTGCACAATTTGTGCATAGCGGTGGTAGTTAGGAGGCCCTAGAAGTTCTCCAGTCATTCCGCAGCGATTAACGACCTGGAAGTTACCCTTTGGTGGCTCTACTTCTACATCTTGTTTATCAAAATATTTATCCAGATGCTTATTTAAAACATGCGCGATTGCTTCGTCTTCTGAAACAAAAGGAATTCCATCTGGTATAGAAATAACAAACGATTTTCGCTTAGCATCTACTTTTTGTTCACCTGTACCTTTATCATCACTCGGCTTTAAAGGTGCATGTTGCTCTAGAGGAGTAACGAGAACGGTAAAACGCTCAATTTTACCAAGCACTGTGCGAGCAATCTCGAAAAGTTCTATCGTGCGACATGAAGCACGAATAGTTTTAACTAAAGCATTGAAACTATTATCTTCAGGGTAGAAAGCGATTGTGCATACCTGACTTTCGTAAGGCATACGATCACGTGGATTTTGATAACCTCCACGCTCTTCCTGAGGACGGCCACCGCGGTAATCTTGGCGAGGACGATTATCAGATTGAGGCTCACGTCTAAAATTGGCCTGCGGACGATCACCTTGAAAACGATTCGGTGTGCTTGGACCGCTAGGGCCAGTCGGCGACCTGCGTTGTTGATCGGGAGCGCTACGCCCTCCTTGATCATCCCCTGCTCTACGCACGGGGCGCCTGTCACGGCGATCATCGCGCGGTGGCCTAGGCGCACCGCGTTCTTGACCGTCTTGAGGGGCGGATTTTTCTTGGCTCCACTGTGTGCCGAAGCTAAAGCCAGAGAGCTGGCTTAGATCGAGCTTATTGAAAGCCTGGGAGGGATTCTCCTGGGCAGCTTTGTCGTCCATGTAGTCTATAGCGGGAAGGTACCGCGAGTTGTGCTTTGTGTTACTGGCCTAAAATTAACACTCAGAGCATCATACATCTCAGACCAAGGCGCAAGCGATTTCAGCAGGTTGTATCAGCTCTGTTTACGCGCCTTAAAAGCCAAAAATAGCATTAAAATACCAAATCCTAGCAAAAACATACCCCAATCAAGGTTAACATTATAACCTAAAGAGCGGGCATACTGAGCTTTATCGGAAAAAAAGCCGTAAACGACTAAGATCGCGCCGAATAAGGAGAACATAAGGCCAATAGGAAGGCGTAGGTCAAAATTCATGAGGACTTAGTGGATTTAGATTAGAAGAAAAGAATATTAAGGATAAGCGTAGCAGCTAGAACGATTACACCCAAAACAACAGGTTTTTTATACCAAGCCTCGACGTCAGCCTTAGGTCGTTGTGTTAAAGAATAAACAAGTCCTACTAACTCTTCATCCGTTTTGTTTCGTTGTGTGAGTAATGAAATGACGGAAGTTAGAATGAAACAAGAAGACCACGCTACAATAGCCATCCAGAAGTTTTGCGCCATTTCGCTACGGAAAATAATTTCTGGAGAAATCCACCCTCCTTTTATTCCAGGATGAGCACCCTGAGATAAAGCAAAACCGTGGAATAATGCTGCACCAAGCGTTCCTCCAATCAGACCCCAAAATGCACCATTACCTGTAGTTCTTTTCCAGAACATACCTAATAGAAATGTTGCGAAAAGTGGTGCATTTACAAAACCAAATACAAGCTGCAACATATCCATAATATTATTAAACTGCCTCGCGAGATATGCTGCACCAATACTTAATATAATACCAGCAACCGTAGCAAACCTTCCCATATTGAGATAGTGGCTATCTGCGGGTTCGGGTTTTCCAGCAGAACGGCGAAGTGTTTGGTATATGTCATAGGTCCAAACCGTATTAAACGCAGTCACGTTACCCGCCATACCTGACATGAATGAAGCCATAAGTGCAGTAAAACCAAGTCCAAGTAAACCTGCGGGAAAATAACGCGCAAGTAATACAGGAATTGTCATATTATAGTCAGGAGTACCGTCCGCACTTGGTGGTAAAAAATGACCGCCGCTTGAGTGATGCATAGCGATTGCAATCATACCTGGTAAAATAACAAGAGCAGGGAAAAGCATTTTAGGAAATGCCGCTATAAGCGGAGTCCTGCGTGCCGCTGACATCGAATTAGCTACCATGGCACGCTGTACAACAAGAAAGTCAGTACACCAATAACCAAAGGAGAGAACAAACCCCAAACCCATTACCATTCCAAACCATTCAACTCCCATAGGATTAGCAGATGCTGATCCAATATGAATCCAAGAATTAGTCCACGTTCCGGCAGCAAATCCCTGGCTTGTAGCAACAGGAATTAATTTTTCTTTTAGTACCGCCCAACCCCCAACGTCCTTTAAGGCAAGATACACTAAAGGTGTAAATCCTAGTACAATCATGAAGAATTGAAGTACTTCATTGTAGATAGCCGAGGTAAGTCCACCTAAGAAAATGTAAATCAGTACAATAGTTGCTGATACAAATATACAAAAGTTGTAATCCCAGCCTAGTAATAATTCCAATAAACGAGCTAATGCATGGAGAGAAATTCCTGATGAAAATACGGTCATGACAGCAAAAGAGATCGCGTTAAAGCCACGTGTTTTTTCATCAAACCGTAATTTTAAATATTCTGGGACTGAACGAGCGCGAGAACCGTAATAAAACGGCATCATGAATATAGCTAAAAATACCATAGCGGGGATAGCGCCGACCCAATAAAAATGACTCGTCATTATACCATATTTAGCGCCAGAGGCAGCCATACCGATCACCTCTTGAGCACCTAAATTGGCAGACAAAAATGCTAAGCCAGTGACCCATGCAGGGATTGAACGTCCAGACATAAAAAAGTCAGAACTTCCTTTGACTTTACGTTTGAGTATCCAGCCAATCCCTAGAACGAACAGGAAATAAATAATCAGGATAGCGTAATCAATTAAACCAAGCGATAGCGTGGGATGTTGCATATGGGGTAGTTTTAAATTCGTAGAATTCACAACGATTTCAAACTTAAAAATCATGTACGCCGTTAATAAGAGATCTAAGCGAGTCTTTGACTTTTATGAGGGAGAGCCTCAAGTATTAGTATTAGCCACACCTTCCTAGTGAAAGTACCTATACTTGCCTTAAGACCAACTTACACCGAGCTTTCCCAAGAGCTGGATCAAGCTTATCGCAGAGTTATGGATTCGGGGCACTATCTTTTAGGTCCAGAACTTGATTATTTTGAAAAAGAGTATGCTCAATTTTCAGGTACAAAATATTGTATCGGTGTATCGAATGGTCTTGAGGCTTTACAGCTCTGTTTAATGGCTAAAAAAATAGGTAAAGGAGATGAGGTTATCGTTCCAGCTCATGGCTATATAGCAACATGGCTTGCGGTGACACATGTGGGTGCTACTCCAATACCATGCGAGTGTTCTGAAAGTACTTACAATTTAGATCCCTTAAAAGTACAGCGTTTAATTAGCGCTAACACTAAAGCGATACTTCCTATTGACTTGTATGGTCAAACAGCCAACTACCCAGAATTAAGAAAAGCAATTGAGGGCAAAAATATCTTTATCCTAGAAGATGCTGCTCAATCTCATGGAGCTAAATGTGGAGATATATATGCTGGAAATTTAGGCGATGCTGCTGGAATAAGTTTTTATCCTAGTAAAAATTTAGGCGCTTTTAGTGATGCAGGTGCTATCACGACCAATGATTCTTTACTGGCTGATGCCGTTCGTATGCTTCGTAACTATGGTTCAAAAGAGCGTTATAAAAACGAAGTTATAGGAATAAATTCTCGGCTAAGTGAGCTTCAATCTGCTTTTCTTCGTGTTAAACTTACCCGCCTTAATGAGTGGAATTTAAGACGTAAGATTTTAGCGGCAATCTATTTTGACCATCTAAATAATGTCGGTGATATAATTTTACCGCATGTGCCATCATGGGCAGATCCTGTCTGGCATCTTTTTGTAATTAGAACAAAAAAACGTGATGCTTTAAGAAATTACTTGTTGGAAAAAGGCGTGGGTACTCAGATCCACTATCCTATTCCGCCTCACTTATCCGATGCCTATACAAGTCTAGGCTATAAAAAAGGAGATTTTCCTTTAGCCGAACTTTTAGCTGATGAGGTTCTAAGTCTTCCTATTGGTCCGCATACACTCGCCTCCGAAATCGAGTTTGTTTGTGCGAGTATTCAAAACTTTTTTTCACACGGAAACTAAAGTATTTTTCCAAGTGGATACTTCAGTTGTGAAACCCCACTTAAGAAGTGACGCTTCAATATCAGAAAAACTAGGTTCTATTACCAGATGCTTAGGATCGCCCTGAAGTTGTGGATAAATCTGTCTCACTAATGCCCAACATGCCCAAGCCCGGGCCTGTCTTATCTCGCGCCTAGGTCCAGTTAAACGATCTGCATAATGTTGAAAATGAACTCGCGTATTTCCAATAAATTCACCCTCTGGTACGAACTTTAACATCCAAACAAGAGCAGCATAAGGAAGTGGATATTCTAGTAAAACAGGGTCGTTTTCTAAAATATTTGCTCCAAAAGCTCGGTCTAAACATAGAATCGCGCGAGCCGTTCTGTTATTAAGCCATAAATGATTACTGTATTCCAAACAATCCCTGTAAAAAATACTACACCGCTCTGCATATCTATGCCGATTAAGAAAGCGCCAATCCAAACCTTTACGAGGAACAGGTAAGTTTGGACAAAGTGCTTTCATTTTATTCTTTAACCAACAAACAAACCTTAATGTGTAGCGATTGCCAAACTTACTTTTTTAAGTTCTGCTTTTATAACCTTAATGCCAGAACACGAAAAGACAGTCTACGCAATTTCTGGATTGAAGCGATTGATCGTTTTACCTTTAGCATTTCTTATAAGACTATGGGGATGGACGCTTCGCTTTCAAATAACACCAAGCGAAAGACTCATATTTGAACGCCAAGATAAAGCCATTGCTTTTGTTTTATGGCATAATCGCTTATTCTTGACGCCTCAGTTCTACAGACGCTACCGAGGCAAACGCCCAATCTACGGTTTAGTAAGTGCGAGTAAAGATGGGGCATGGCTTGCAGCGTTTTTTTCTATGGTTGGCATGCGAGCTATTCGTGGATCAACCAGTCGAATGGGTAAAGAAGCTGCACAAGCTATCATTACAGTCCTTAAAGAAGGTAATGATGTAGGCATTACTCCAGACGGCCCAAGAGGTCCGTGTTACTCGTTTAAAGCTGGTGCAGTTGTAGTAACACGCAGAGCAAACGCTGTAATGCTTTTAGTTGGTGCTGAATTTAAGTCGGCAATACGGCTTAAAAGTTGGGATAAATTTTACATACCTCTTCCCTTTTCTAAGGTTATCATTCACTGCGAGGAGGCCTCAACAGAGAATGCCGACCCAGATTTGATAGCAGCTCGGCTAAAAGCTCTTAATCCAGACTAAGCCTTAAAACTGCGGTACTACGCTGACATGAGAGCCCGGTGCAGCAATGTAATCTTCTCCAATACACCAACTCGTATCGTTTATGAGTAATTTAAAGACAATACGCTCGAAGCTAGGACTAAGCGTTAGAGACCATTGATCATGGTTTACATTGTGTAATTTAACACCATGGCCCCAACTTAATCCTGCCCCCTGACCACGGATATAAAGTTCATTACCAAATCCCACATCAATTTTTGCAGTTATAAAAGTTGATGCCGCTTGAGGAGTAACCACACTTACCTTACTCGCGGGTAACTTAAGCGCTACTGGTTTCTTTTTTGCTATGCGTTTTTCACTTAACTTAGGGTTAGTAACAGGTAGTACCTTTTTAGCAGCTACTGCCTTTTGTTTTGATCTTAATTTAGATACCGAGGGGGTTGGCTCAGTAGTTTTCTTGGATGTTTTTTTCATATCTATATATTGTTATTTTTCTATATTCCCCAAATTGAGACTATTATGTTAAGCATTTTAGAGGCCAACCCTCAAGGTTTCTAAGGTGTAAAATAGTTACAATTAGATGAAGTTTATGAATTATATGTATAACTATTTAACAACACGTTGATTATGTTTAAGTAGTGCCTGGCCAGTGAGTGAGACACTATTTTTCTGTAAGTCCTTAACCGTACCCGAAAATACAAGTTCACCTCCTTTTTTACCGCCAGTTGGACCTAAATCCAAAACCCAATCTGCTAATCGAATTACGTCTAAGTTATGCTCAATAATGATAAGTGTATTTCCTGCGTCTCTTAGTTTAAAAAGTAAATCCATGAGACGCTGAATATCTACCCAGTGAAGCCCCGTGGTAGGTTCATCTAAAATATAAAGCGTTCCTCCTTGTTGCCTACGACTTAACTCTAAAGATAGCTTTATTCTCTGCGCTTCACCTCCCGATAGCGTAGGCGCAGGTTGACCTATTTTAATATAACCCAACCCTACTGCTTCCAAGGTATCTAGTTTGTCAATGATACGTGGTATTGCTTTAAAAAGTACGATTGCTTCGCGTACGGTCATATCTAAAACGTCAGCTATCGATTTACCGTGGAACAAAACCTCAAGAGTTTCTCTATTAAAACGACGGCCCTCACAACTTGGACACGGTGCGTATGCATCAGCCATAAATTGCATATCAAGCTTGATCACACCGTCTCCTTGGCACCTTTCACAGCGTCCTCCTCTAACATTAAAAGAGAAACGACTCGCCTTATATCCCCTTACTTTTGCTAAAGGAACCTGAGCATATAAATCACGTAATAAGTCAAGTAAGCCGATATAGGTGCCAGGATTTGAACGTGGACTCCTTCCTATTGGCTCTTGATCAACTTGAACAAGTTTTTCGAAAAGATCTAAGTTTTCAATATGGCGATGTTTACCAGGAATTATCTTAGCACCATTTAATTTACGTGCTGCAGCTGCAGCCAATACATCATTAACTAACGTACTTTTACCAGAACCTGAAACACCGGTAACACAGGTTAATAATCCGACGGGAAAGCGTGCATCAATAGATTTTAAATTATGCTGTTTCGCTTCCCTTACAGTAAGCCACACGCCGTCGGGTACTTGTGTAATGACGTCTTTTGTTACTCGCATTTTATGACTTAGGTAAGGCCCCGTCTTTGAATCCCTTGCAGCCATTTGAGCGCAGGCTTCAGGTGTACCTTGAAACAGTAGATGACCTCCCTCCAACCCTGCACCAGGCCCTAGCTCTATTATTTCATCCGCAGATAACATGGTTTCTTCATCATGCTCAACTACAACAACAGTATTTCCGCGGTCCCTTAGTGAATGCAACTGGGAAAGGAGTCTTTCATTGTCATGCGGATGAAGGCCTATACTAGGCTCATCTAAAACATAGATAACTCCACTTAGCCCCATACCGAGTTGTGTGGCTAGTCGCACGCGCTGAGCCTCCCCTCCAGAAAGGCTTTGATAATCACGATCCAACGTCAAATAACCAAGCCCCGTTTGAAGTAAAAAATTTAATCGTTGTTCGATACCATCTAAAATATCACGTAAAGTATCATTTCCATTTTGGAACTCTTTTAACGTAAGCGCCAACTGATAAGCGCTAGAAACATCCATGGCTAAAAATTCAGGGAAGCTAATTTCGCCGGTATTTTCTTTTTTAGATGAAAGATCAACTTTAACCGAGGAGCTCCTTGGATTTAGTCGAGTTCCATGACACTCAGGACAATCTCCACTGACCATGTATGTCATTAATCTCGCACGAAATCCTTCGCTGTCGGTATGTTGAAAGCTTTCCTCTAAATCTGCAATCATACCTATAAAAGGCATTGCCTTAGCTTCTCTTGCTCGGCGCATTTTAAAAGCAAACTGTCTTTCTCCTGCACCAAATACGATCGCGTTACGTGTCTCTTCGGATAATTTATTCCAAGGAATATCAGGATCGAAGGGCAACTGCTCAGCAAGCTGCTTTAAAAGCGAGTTGTGCTTCATAATAAGATTTTTACCTCCAATTCTCCAAGCTTTCAGAGCACCCTCATGAATAGATTTTGTGGGATCTGGAACGATGAGCTCAGGTACAAATCTTAATTTACGCCCCAGTCCTCCACATGTGTTACACGCTCCCTCTTTATGGTTAAATGAAAAATGGCGTGGTGTAAGCTTTTCAAAAATATCACCACAAATTTCACAGGATAGCGACTGACTTAATCGCAATTCTTTCCATGTAGTTATTTTTTCTTTACTAGGCACATCATAAAGCAGACTTGCTTTGTCCTTACCTTCACGAAAAGCCAACTCCAGTGAATCAGCTAAACGCGAACGCTGCTCTTTTGACGCTACAAGACGATCTATAACCACTTCAACAACCACCATTTTAGTTCCAGTAGGAATTAAATGAGGTGAATCTAGCTCCATCACTTCTCCATTAATTCTAACACGTTGAAAACCACGCTGTCTTAGGCGTGGAATTTCATCCCTTAATACAGCTGGCTTAGCCGTCATAAAAGGAGCCATTAAAATTACTTTTCTGTTAGCACACTGCGTTAAAACAAATTCTACATTGTCGTCCAAAGACCTCTGTTTAACTACTCCACCATCTTTAGGACAATTAGCTTTACCTGAGAGCGACCATAAAAGCCTAGCATAATCCGCAATTTCCGTAACAGTAGCTATTGTAGTCCGAGGTGATGTTCCACCGATACGCTGCTCGATAGCTAAAACTGGAGATAAGCCATGAATAAAATCAACATCCGGACGCTTAAGTTGATCAAGAACCTGTCTTGCATGAGTCGATAAACTCTCCATGTATTTACGGTGACCTTCAGCGTACAACGTATCGAAGGCTAGCGAGGACTTTCCTGAGCCACTAGGTCCTGTAACGACTACGAATTTACCTTTAGGGATACGCACCTCAATATTTTTGAGATTATGCTCCCTAGCCCCCTTGATATGTATGTGTGTAGCTGCCTGAATCGACATCGATTAAAGCAGCATAGACCATATAGCGTAAATTGCCAATTGCCTTTATTCTAAGATTTAAGAATAAGCGTTAGTTAAATTACTCATTAGTGAAGCCCTCTTTTCAAACCTTACTTTTCTTGGTGCTAGCTTACATTACTCAAGCAGCCCCACCTCTAGCTCTAAAAGATGGTGAAGCACTTGGATTTAACGTTGATTGGACGGTTATACCTGGTGCTGGAGTTATTGATATTAGGGCAAAAAACCTGGCCCCAACAAACGAGAATTCACGATTATCAATCATAACAAAAACCTCTACTCAAAATTTAGCGCGAGCTTTTTTAAAATTTGATGCAACCTCTGAGTCTATCTATGACTCAAAAACTGGTCGCTTACTTAGTATAACAGAAAATAGCCATGCCCGAGAAAAGACACGATCACATAGCATTAATTTTTCATATAAAAATCGAACTGCTAGCTACAAAGATACTACGACGCGAATTATAAAGCTACCTGATGGCTACCCTACAGATTTGATAACGTGTTTACTTTCTCTACGTAACCTAAAAATGAAGCCGGGTGATACACATGAAGCTTTGGTCGTTTTTGATAGTGATTTTTATGATCTAACGATACATGCCTTAGGTTATGAAGAAATTGAAACACCCTTAGGAGCATTTCGAACACTCATCTTAGAGCCAAGAATGGAGCATTCTCCTCCTAAAGGCATGTTTAAAAAAGGGACTAAAGTTCGCGTATGGATCTCTCAAGACTCAAATCCGCTGCCCATTCGATTCAGGGTAGATTTTAAATTTGGTGCAGGACTTGCAAACTTAATTAGATATACCCCACCCACGAATAATAAGAGTAAAGAGAAAGCTCTAAATTATTAATGTGAAGATGTTCTTTTATGAGGAATTAAAATTTATCTAATCTTGATTTTTTAAGTACACTACGAAAAAATGTATTTTCTACAAAAAAACTTAAGCCCAATACACCACTCAGGGTGCGTAAATTACGCATAGAATAAATAACCTCTGTAAGAGAACTTGCAGATTTTTCTGTGACACTAAATAGAATCAATGCGCTGATAATCGCAAATATTGGTTGCACAAGAAAACAAAGATGAAACACCAAAAAAACATCCGTAGTATGGAGTAAGCCCCAATTAATAAAATATCCTCCCAAGATAGGAGCTAGTGCAGCAATCAAGGAGGTAACTGCTAAATTAAATCCTATAGCTAAATCTTTTGCTTCCGCAGGAATTAACTTTAGCAAAAGGGTGAATTGGCCTAATAAAAATCCTGCACTGGCGATTCCTCCAAACGTCCACATAGGATAAAGTAACCATCGATTATGTGGCTCAAGAATACACCACAAAAAGTTTTGTAGTTGCCACAAAACAAGTGAAAAAACCATGACAGATTTATTTCCATGTCGATCAATCAGTAGTCCCCAGGCAGGTAGCGATAATACACCTCCCAATTGAGTGAGTGTATTTACAAGTCCTAAATCCCATCCCGATAAATTGAGGTGTTCAGTCATGAACACCTGATAGAATGGGCCAAAACAATAGGCTGCAAAAAAGAATACGACACCTGAGAATGTAAAAATAAGAAATGAATGCGATTTTTTAAGCAGTGATACTTGAATTGAAAAGTTTGGTTCCTGAACAACAGTGTTTTTATGTGTCTGTAAGGGAGTAGCTATTTGTAATCCAATCGAAATAAATCGAAAAAATACTGAGCCAAAAATAATGACCTGAAATATCTCAACAGAATAATCCCACTTATAGAGTAAAAAACCCATAAGAAGCATGAAAACTAGCGTTGCTATTTGGCCTAATGCATTTCTAAAACCAAAATATTTTCCACGAATTGCTGTGGGAAACCAATCCTGAATCCATGAATTCCATGTTACCGAGCATATAGCCCAAAAAAAGCTAGAAATTAAAAACCATGTACATAACCATTTACCTGCGGCGTTGGGATCATGCCTAGGAATATAAGGGAGCATAAACCCAAGCCATATCCAAGTAAGCAAATTAAGAACGGCGAAAACAATTGTAATACCCTTGGAGGATTTTAACTTTGAAATGAACGGGAGTGCTGCAAGTTGTAAAAAATTAGCTAAAAAAGGAAGCGAAGAAAACAAACCTATCATTGGGTTTGAAAGTGGATAAACCTTTGTAACCAAAGCAGTTACAAATAAATTTACCGGCATAGCTAGCGTGACAAGAGGTTTTGCGATCAAACACTCCCATGTCGTTAAATGAAGACTTTTATAGAGGTCAGCTTTTCGATTTAGCACCTGCTGTCTTAAAGAGATTTGAGAGCTAATTTCTGGACCCATGTAGATTTGCTTAAAATTTAAACTTAAGGCAGTATTAAGCGCACTATAAATCTCTTAGGGAAGCTCTTGTGGTCCAAAATCATGCGAACTTTCACTCTCAGGAAACAGTTAATATTAATTTACATGAACTTAAGCCTTGCGTCCGCCTTCTCTACCCTGCTTATTTCTCCCTTTTGCTCATGAAAGCGACGATCAAAACACAAGGCCAGCAGTTCACAGTTTCCGAAGGAGACATCCTTATCGTAAACCGCTACCCTAATACGGAAGCGGGTTCGACTGTGACCATCACTGATGTTCTCGCCGCAGGCGAAGGAGCAAATTTCAGAATCGGTACTCCGAAACTGACAGGAGTCAGCGTAAATGCTGAAATTCTGGAAAATAAACGGGGTGACAAAGTCATCGTGTTCAAGAAGAAGAAGCGTAAAGGCCACGAGCGTAAGCAAGGCCATCGCCAAGAACTTTCTGTTATCAAGATTCAATCTATCAAGGCTTAAGGAGACTATTCGTCATGGCACATAAGAAAGGTCAGGGAACATCTACTAACGGACGCGAGAGTCACTCAAAGCGTCTCGGAATTAAAATGTTTGGCGGAGAACAAGTGATTTCCGGCAATATCATCGTTCGCCAACGCGGCACTAAAATGCACCCTGGTAAGAATGTTGGCGTAGGTCGTGACTGGACATTATTCGCTCTTAAAGATGGCGTTGTTAAATTTGACAAGGTTCATCGTAAAGTTTCAGTCGTTACGTCTTAATAATAACTACTACATTTAATTTTTCTAAACCTAGGTGTACAACCTAGGTTTTTTTGTGCCTTAATTAAACACTTCAGCCTAACTACACAGATATTGCTGCAGATCGACCTCAAGCAAGATCTGCTTGTGCAGCTAGCACTAATGCTTTGAGTCCAGCTTCTGCGTCTAAAAGATCTCTTGCTTGAACCATAAGTCTTAATTTTGGCTCAGTACCCGAAAAACGAACGAGAACCAAACCGTCCTCTCCTAATTTAGTCTCTAGCTCGATAATACAACTTTGTAATCGTTTAAGCTCTATTATTGGTTTTTTTTCTTTAACTGGAATCGTTAAATATGCGTGAGGAACTCGGGGCATTATACGGCGAAGTTCCGAAAGTTTTTTGCCCGTTTTTTGCATCACCTTTATCACCTGTAAAGCTGCAGCCGCTCCATCTCCAGTAGGACTAACTGCTGGTGATATAATATGACCTGAAGATTCTCCTCCTAGATTCGAGCCAACTCTCACCATAGCTTCAGCAACATGACGATCTCCGACAGCAGTTCTTAGAACGTGTCCCCCTGCTTTTTTAATAGCAAAATCGAGACCTAAATTACTGTGAACAGTTGTTATGAGAGTTTTTGAGTGAAGTAAATTATCAGCAAGTAGATCAGTTGCTAGTATAGCCAGAATTTCATCTCCATCTAAATTATGCCCTAATTCGTCACAAAGAATACATCGGTCACCATCCCCATCATGAGCTATTCCAAGCCTAGAGCCAGTCGCTACAACTTGTTGCATAAGTGTCTGCGGGTACTCACTACCGCACTCTAAATTGATATTTGCGCCATTAGGCTTATCACCAAGACCAAAGACCTCTGCCTGAAGTTCTCGAAGCACGCAAGGAGTAGTCTGCCATGTAGCACCGTGAGCGGTATCAATAGATATCTTCCATCCTTTCAAACCTAAAGGTAAAAGAGCTTTTAAGGCATCAAAATATGCCTGCGATAATAGCGTGGACTGAAGGCAATAATCAAAAGTCTGTGGAGTATTAAACGCTGGTTTAGCACTAGATCTATTCAGTAAATCAGAAAGTAATAGCTCCAATTCTTTCTCCTCTAATTCGGAGAGTTTTCTACCCCCCATCCCTAAACACTTAAATCCATTATCCGATGCTGGATTATGGGATGCAGTTACCATGATTCCAAAAGAGCTGTTTTTTTCGCGCAAAATACGTGCTAAAAAAGGTGTAGGCACTACACCTAAATCTTCACATGTTAAGCCCTCTTCATTTAAACCTTTAATAAGTGCTTGAATAAGCATTACGCCAGATCTGCGTGTATCACGTCCTAAAATAATTGCTTGCTTTACCAATTGCTTACTCGAAAGCAATTTGCCTACAGCTTGACCTAATCGATACGCAAACAATTCATTGATCAATTCTCCACCGTAAGGACCACGAATTCCATCAGTACCAAAAAAAAGCCGGTTCATAGCGAAGCAAAGAAATCTCGTGTTGATACAATTTTTTCTTTTACAGCACCGCCAAGTAAAAGCTCTTTTGCAAAGGTAAAACCCTCTTTAGGTTCTGCCGTTTTACCAACAATCCAAAGACCTAAAGAGGCATTCAAAGCTATAGTATCAACAAGACCCTCAGGTGCTTTACCAGCCAACAAAGCATCTACAAGTGTTAGATTTGTCTTTAGGTCAGAACCTTTCAATTCTTCAAAATCTGATTTTTTTAAATCAAAGGTATGGGCATCCCATATCGCGTTTAATTCTTTAAGGCGACCAACCCCCTTAACGTGATTAGTGGACGCAGTCGTTAATTCATCAGTACCCTGCCCGTCCTTAAGCGCACCATGAACAACTAGCCCAGCGCTCATTCCCAGAGCATTTAAAGCCTCAGACAACTTATCGACCCAAGATAATGCATAGACACCAAGCATAATGTGGGCAGGACGTCCTGGATTAATCAAAGGTCCAAGAATATTAAAAATTGTACGCTGCCCTTGAGTTGCAAGGAATTTACGCACAGGGACTATATGCTTGAAAGCTGGGTTAAACTGCGGGGCGAAGAAAAAGGCATAACCTAATTCTTTAAGCGCTTTATTTAAATGATCGTTCGAGGCATCTAGTTTAAATCCTAAAGCACCTATTAAATCAGCGCTACCACACTTAGATGTAATTCCACGATTTCCATGCTTCATCACAGGCACTCCTGCAGACGCTAATACAAGCACAACTAAAGAGGATATATTAAAGCCACCTGCATGGTCGCCACCCGTGCCAACGATATCGATAGCGTGAGCTGAAAAAGCTGAAACGTGAGGGTCTATTGCTCGAGCTCTAAATTCTTTTGCGAAATAAGTAACTTCTTCGGCGGTCTCACCCTTTCTTGAAAGGGCAGTGAGAAAATTTGCCTTAGGTTGATCATCTCCAGGGGACTCAAGGACAAGCGCAGCTTGGGCAACATCCTCTACACCAAGGGAAATGCCTTGGTTAAGTCTCGTGGTGAGCGCGTCTAGGCTTAACATGAACCATTAACCTGATGCCCCAACAAGGCTTGTCGCAATTTCATTTTTAAGCTATTTTTTATTCGTTTTAGATTCTTTCCTAAATTAACTCTTATAGTCCTCTCAAATCTATCTCTTGACGAGAGGCATTTAGACCTGTACGTATTACCCTTTAAATCGATCTGCTACCACTTTTAACTCAGGTAGCTTGATCACCTACATCCCTCGCTACCATGGCAAATCCGAAACGCAAGCAGTCCAAACGTCGCAGTGCTAACCGCCGTGCTGCCAACGCTTTCCAAGCTCCACAGTTCGCTACCGATAAATCGGATGGCTCACTTTTTAGACCTCATCGTGTCAATCCAAAGACAGGAATGTACCGTGGTCGTCAGGTCCTTAATATCGAAACCTGATTTAGCCCTACTTGGCTGAATCTATAAGCAATGACTTCCGGAACCTCCGGACGGATTGCAGTTGATATGATGGGGGGCGATCTAGGCCCCTCTGAAATTGTTGCTGCAGTATCCCTTGCCCTCAAGGCAAAACCCACGCTCAACCCCCTAATTCTTGTAGGTGATCAAACTGTTTTAAAACCGCTGCTCGACGCAGCGGGAATTACGCTTGGAGAGCGTGTATCACTTTTCCACGCAAGTGAAGTAATAACAATGGAGGACAAGCCGCTTGTAGGTTTGAAACAAAAAAAAGATGCTTCCATGGTCAGAGCTATTGAGCTTGTAAAATCAGGTGATGCAGCATGCGTTGTAAGTTGTGGAAACACAGGTGCATTAATGGCAGGTGGCACTTTAAAGTTAAGAACCTTAGAGGGCGTTTCTAGGCCTGCACTCGCGGCTATAGTGCCACGTAAGGGAGGCCATTTTATCTTGGTAGACGCCGGTGCAAACCCTGAGGCTAAAGCTGAGCACTTGGTTCATAATGCTATTTTAGCCAGTCATTTTTGTAAAGTCATGCTAGGAATACCTTCTCCGCGCGTAGGCTTACTCACTATAGGCACAGAGGAGGGCAAAGGAAACAGCCTAGTCTCAGAGACTAATTTGATGCTTAAAAAGATAGGTAATATCATTAACTATTCTGGGCCTATAGAGGGATTCCATATCTTTGCTGAACATGTGGATGTAGTCGTATGTGATGGTTTTGTAGGAAATGTTATGCTTAAAAGCTGGGAATCTTTAGTTCATTTCTTCACCGATGTTTTAAAAGAAGAGATAAAAGTGAATCCGTTACGCATGATTGGAGCTTTTCTGTCTAAGGGTGCATTTAAAGCGATGAAAAATCGTATAAGTCCTGACCGCTATGCAGGAGCTCCCTTATTAGGTTTAAACGGTAATATTTTTAAAGCACATGGTTCATCTAATCGCCTTGCGATTCGTAGCGCGATTTTTGCGGCTTCCCAAATTGTAGAGGCTGACATGAACCATCTTGCTTCAGCTGACATTGAACGGGCAAACTTAGCTATGACCCAAGCCTAAGAATTTAAATTCTCTTGCTTGCCCCACTCATGTCCACTCTTTCAACACTCATTCTAGGAACAGGTTCATACGCTCCAAAACGTATCCTATCGAATGAAGAACTTTCCAAAACTGTAGATACTACGGACGAGTGGATTTTCACCCGAAGCGGAATTCGTGAGCGCAGAATTGCAGGCCCAACAGAATCCGTTTCTGACATGGGTACACAGGCTGGCCTTAGAGCAATTGAAGACGCAGGAATCCATGCCTCTGACATAGACCTCGTGATTGTTGCAACAGTTACCCCGGATGCCCCAATGCCAGCCGTGGCATGTCACATTCAACATAACCTATCTATACCCTCTCACGCTGCCTGTTTTGATCTAAATGCAGCATGTTCAGGTTTTATTTACGCACTCGATACGGCTTGCGCAATGATTTCGTCTGGACGTTACAAAAAAGCCCTTGTTATTGGAGCGGAAAAGATGTCCTCAGTGGTCGATTGGAAAGATCGTACTACGTGTGTACTTTTCGGGGACGGTGCAGGAGCATGCGTCGTTGGCGCTTCACTTGAGCCAAACATTGGTCTCATTGGTACTAAACTAGGTTCCTTCGGTGGATCAGCGGACCTCTTATTCATACCAGGGGGTGGATCCAGCAAACCCGCAACCTCTACTACGATTGCTTCTGGTGACCATTTTATTAAGATGAAAGGTAAGGAGGTCTTTAAATTAGCCGTTCGAGTTATGGACGAGGCAGCTCGAGATATCTTGGAACAACATGGTTATAAAGCGGATCAGATATCTTTAGTGATACCCCATCAGGCCAATCTTCGTATTATTGAGTCTATTTCTCAGTACCTAAAACTGCCAATGGACCGTTTTTTCATTAATGTAGACCGGTATGGAAACACTTCAGCAGCATCTATTGGCATTGCCTTGGATGAGGCAAGGAAGGCCGGTAAGGTCAAAAAAGGAGACTTAATGCTTCTTGTAGCCTTCGGGGCGGGCTTGACCTATGGTAGCGCCCTGATTCGCTGGTAACTACGTCATGCTTCTTTTGAACGCCCGCTCCTCGCGCCCTCTCCTTTTCATTCTAGCTTTAGTCACCTGTTTTACAGGTGTCTTAAAAGCTGACTTAACATGGACACCCCAATCCGGGTGGCACATCGAAGGGGGCATGCTTTCAGGTCTCACGGGAACAGAGGGCACAGATGCTTTGAATTTGATGAACAAAGCGCGCCAGTCTGAAGAAAATAAAAGTTATGGTTCAGCAATAAGAACTTACACAAAAGTAACGGACAAGTTTCCAACTTCTATTTATGCACCAGAGGCATTTTACCGCATAGCACAAATTCGTTTACTCCAAAATAATTTATATAAAGCATTTGATGCTTACCAAGCTATTCTCTCCCGTTACCCGAACGTAAAACGCTTTAATTTTATTATTAGCGAAGAATATAAAATCGCCAGCGCAGTACTCGATGGCGCACGTACTCGTTTATGGTTTGGCATACCAGGATTCTCAAATCGTGAACGCGGTATCGGATTTTTCGAACAAATTGTTCAAAATGCACCCTACAGCGATTATGCTCCACTTGCCTTAATGAATGTAGCTCGTGGTCATGAGTTTCTTGGTAATACCGATGAAGCAGTTGACGCATTAGATCGTTTAATTAACAGCTACGGTTCAAGTGTACTTGCTCCTGATGCTTATTTGCGCTTAGCAAAACTACATTCCCAATTAGTAGAAGGTGCGTTCTACGACCAAGGTGAAACAAAGCAATCAATCACTTACAGTGAAGATTTCATGCTACTATTCCCCAGTGACGCTAAGATTGCTGAAGCAGCTAAAAATTTAGATACTATGAAAAAGATGTTAGCTGAAAGTAAGGTTAAGATCGGCGACTTCTATTTTTTGAAACGAGATAATTATACAGCTGCTCGTGTATTTTATAATGAGGCAATAACCTCTTATCCAGATTCAGAAGTTGCAAAACTAGCACGTGCAAAGCTAGTTCAAGTTGAAGCTAAGGCATCCAAATTAGGTAAACCTGAGACGCTGCCTGCTAAGAAGAAATTCTTCTACTTTTTTTAATCGCATATGAAAGCCCTAGTCTTAGCTACGGGCCTTCTCATGCTGGCCCTCTGTCTAAATTCGGGATGTGCCCATTACACTTTGGGTACTGAAGGAAAGCTAACGTTTACTACTCTCTTCATAGAGCCTGTAAGCAACAAGTCCGCTTTAACTCAATCGCAAGAAATTATAAGCCAGCAATTACGAAGTTCTTTTGAAAAAGATGGCCGTGTTACATTAGTTAATTCACCCCAACTAGCAGATGCTACGTTGACCGTAACGCTTACTAATTTCCGCCGAGATATATCAGCAGTAAGAGAATCCGATACAGGACTGGCGAGTAAATTTAGCCTTACTTTAGAGTGTGTATGTGCACTATCTGACAACAAGACGCATTCTGTTTTATTTCAAAACCGTTCTGTTTCTGTAGAAGCCTCCTCATTTAGCGATAATGGAATTCCAGCGATTACAGGTCCAGGTAACCAGCAGCAATCTGAATACAACACAGTACCCATACTTGCTAGAGAACTTGCCGACAAAGTGAGCCACCTAGTACTTGATGTCTGGTAAGTATTATTCTACGCGTTTAAAAAAAGCCCTATGCACACGCCTATACTAGCTCCCTCATTACTAGCAGGTGATCATGCAAATCTTGGTGCAAGTGCTGCTTTTGTTTCCAACCTAGGAATCCCTTGGTTACATTTAGATATTATGGACGGTCACTTTGTACCCAATTTGACGTTCGGACCTGAGACGATTGCAGCGTTAAGAAAGACCGGCTCGAAACTTTTTTTTGATACCCACCTAATGCTTTCGGAGCCTCATCGCTACTGCGAGGCGTTTGCAAAAGCGGGATCTAATCAAATATCAATTCATATTGAACCTCAGTATGACCATTTAAAAACACTTAAAGAAATCAGAGCAATGGGCTGTAAGTGTGGTATAGTGCTTAATCCAGCTACTGAAGCTCAGTCTATCTTTCATCTACTTGATCATGTAGATCTTGTTTTAGTAATGACTGTTCAACCTGGTTTTGGTGGCCAAGCATTTAGAAAAGATATGATTCCTAAAATATCTATTTTGAATGAAGAGAGGAAAAAAAGAAATCTATCCTATAGACTCCAAGTAGATGGAGGAATTGACACTGTAAACGCCAAAGAGTGCCACAGTGCGGGTACAGACACCTTTGTAATTGGAACTGCATTTTATAAAGCTAAAGACCCTGCGTTTGTTGCTGCGACAATAGCAGGATTATAGTCGCAATAATCTACCCTCACCCTAGAGGAAAACGAGTTGCCTCAAACACCTTACTTTGTCTCGATTCATACTAACATTACATGCCAGCTAAATCTATAAAGCAAAAGTTTCTACACCCTGATCTAGAAAGCGTCCTTTTTACGGAAGCCCAGATCAAAGAACGTGTTAAAGGACTGGGTAAAGAACTCAAGGCAAGCTATGGAGATTCAGAATTTACCATAATTTCCCTAATCAATGGCGCTATTCTTTTTACCGCGGATTTGATGCGTGAAATTGATAATCCTATACGTTTAGACTGTATTCGTATTTCGAGCTATGGTGAAAAGACAATTTCACAGGGAACGCCCCAAATCATGCATAGCATGACATTGGATATCTCAAAACGTCATGTACTCTTAATTGATGATATTTTAGATACAGGAAAAACAATTACTCTAGTCGACGGTCTGATCCGCAAACTAAAGCCAGCAAGTCTAAAAGTCTGTGTACTTCTCGATAAGCAAGGCAGACGTGAAGTACCCTACGAGGCAGATTTCGTAGGATTTAAAATACCAGATAAATTTGTTGTAGGTTACGGTCTAGACTTCGCAGAAAGATACCGCAATTTACCCTGTATAGGTGTACTAAAACCAGAATTACAAAATCCACCTGAATGGGTTTAGTTTATTTTCTTTTTGAGTTATAAAAAACAGGGGCTGAGGCGTCTTTACCACGCATTGCTTTTGCCTTAGGCCTAGCCCTCTTCTTTGCAATTTTAGAAAATTTACCAGATTTTAGAGCATCAATTTGATCACGCAGCAACGCTGCACGTTCGAATTCTAATTTTGCTGCAGCTTCTTGCATCTCTTCTTCAAGCTCTGCAATAACTCCAGCTACATCTTCTGGACTAGTCTCCTCCGTAGGCTCGTCGCTCTTCATTATGCCTGTACCGTCATAGATATGAAGACTCGATTGTGCCGTACGTTTTACGCTTTTAGGTGTAATATTATGCTGCAAGTTATAAGCAGCCTGTTTCTCGCGACGTTTGCTTGTGACTTCTATCGTGCGCTTAATCGACTCTGTCATTTTATCGGCATAAAAAATTACACGACCATTTTCATGCCTAGCTGCACGCCCAGAGGTTTGAATTAGACTTGTCTCACTACGCAAGAAACCCTCTTTGTCTGCATCTAATATAGCAACTAAAGCTACTTCGGGTAGATCAAGACCCTCTCGTAATAAATTGATACCCACTAAAACATCGAAGTTTCCTAATCTTAAATTACGTAATATTTCTACACGCTCAATCGCATCTATATCTGAATGTAAATACTCAACTTTTATATCGGATTCTCTGAGATAAGCTGTCACATCCTCTGAAAGCCGCTTGGTTAATGTTGTGACAAGAACACGCTCACCTGCGTGAGTCGCTTTTTTAATTTCACTAATCAAATCCTCAACCTGTCCTTTTGTAGATTTAACTGTAATCACAGGATCTAAAAGACCTGTAGGACGAATAACTTGTTCAGCAATAACAGAAGAATGCTGAAATTCAAACGGTCCTGGAGTAGCTGAAACATACAACGTTTGCTTAACGACGGAGCGGAACTCATCAAAACTTTGCGGTCTGTTATCAAGAGCCGAGGGAAGTCTAAATCCAAAATCGACTAAGGTCCTCTTACGTGCCTGATCGCCATTATACATACCACCAATTTGGGGTACACTTACATGACTTTCGTCAATCATCAAAAGGTAGTCCTTTGGAAAAAAATCTATTAAACAAGACGGCCTATCTCCAGTTTTACGACCAGACATATGAAGAGAATAATTTTCAATTCCGCTACAAAAACCCATCTCTTGTAGCATTTCTAAGTCATACTGTGTGCGCATACGTATGCGCTGAGCTTCTAGATAACGCCCATTTTTTTCAAAATATGCCACACGTTCTTCTAACTCTTGCTTTATACCACTAATGGCTGGAATGAGTCTCTCCTTTGTAGTCACGTATTGATTAGCAGGATATAAATCAAACTCTTGAAGTTCTCTCATAACGGTACCCGTCACTGCTTCAAATTCAGATATCTTATCAATTTCGTCTCCAAAAAATTCTACTCTTAATCCGTGTTCTAGGTATGCTGGCATAACATCCACCACATCTCCCCTAACGCGAAAACGACCGCGGTCTAACTCATAATCATTACGCTCATATACGTTTTCAACAAGGCGCTCTAAAAATTTATCACGGGCTAAAGAGGAGCCCCTCTTGAGCGTAATTCTCATTTGAGAAAAGTCCTCAGGAGATCCCAGTCCATAGATGCAAGAAACACTCGCGATTACAATGACATCCCTACGACTAACTAAAGCACTTGTCGTGGAAATTCTAAGTCGCTCAATTTCATCGTTAATTGCAGAATCTTTCTCTATGAACGTATCACTCGATGGTACATAAGCCTCTGGCTGATAGTAGTCATAATAACTTACAAAATATTCTACAGCATTATCCGGGAAAAAATTCTTAAATTCGGAATATAATTGAGCAGCAAGTGTCTTATTATGCGACATGATAAGTGTCGGTCTATCAAGTTGAGCAATTACATTTGCCATTGTAAACGTCTTACCAGATCCCGTAACTCCGAGTAAGGCTTGATGCTGATTTCCTGATTTTATCGATTTTACTAAAGCATCAATTGCTTCAGGTTGATCGCCTGTAGGTTTGTAATCGGACTTTAAATTGAAGAGCACTGGAGTAAAATTATTTAAACACGAGCTACTTTGCCTGATGCAATACCTTTAAGAAATAGAGCAGCAATACGTGAGCGAGTGACTAGGCTTGAAAGTATAATATATTCATTTTCGCTATGCAAATGGTCACCAACAGGTCCCAAACCATCTAAATTAGGAAGCCCAACAGCGGTCATAAAATTACCGTCACTTCCTCCACCTACGTGCTGCCAATCTATGTGCTCTCCGCACTCAAGAGCATATGCCTGCCAGTGTTTAAAAAGTAGTTCCTCTTGCAAGGTACTTTCTTTAGGTGGACGATTAAATCCTCCCTCAATACTTAGTCTAAACCCCTCTTTGGTATTAATATATTCTGAAATATCATTTAATTTTTTGCGCACACTTATCTCATCCGCTTTGTGCGTTATACGAATATTTACTAATGCTGACGCTATGTCAGGAACTACGTTCACTGCACCTCCCCCCACAATAGAGCCGACATTGACTAGGATTGACGGCATATCCTCAGCCAACTGATTTAAACGTGGAAGACATTCACATAGCGCTAAAATAGCATTACGCCCTTCAGTTAAATTACCTCCTGCATGTGCAGCTTTACCGTGCACGGTTAGTTTAAATAATCCTATTCCTTTGCGAGATTTCACTAAATCACCGTTAGCTCGCGCAGGTTCAAAAATTAATGCAAATTCAAACTGCTTAGATGCAGCTCTTGCTTCAATCAAAGTTCGACTAGCTACCGAGCCGGTCTCCTCATCAGGTGTTAAAAGTACCTCATAACCTAACTGTTGAGCATTAGCATCTTTTTCTAATTCTAAAAGTGCCGCTAACACTACTACGATACCACCCTTCATATCAGCTACACCGGGTCCATTTAACTGGTTATCCTGCTTCATAGTAACGTTTTGAAAAGGGTTTTTAGCATTATAAACCGTATCGTAATGGCCGCTAAGTAAAATCTGTCTGTGCGCTTTTGGCCTAACACGTACTGAGAGAGCTTTAGCTTTAGTCCCTCCAAGTTCTATTAGCTCAAGCTTTGCTCCTTTGATCTTAGAAAAAGCCTTACTCAAGGCCTTACACATAGCTGCAAGCCCCTTGATGTTGTCACTACCTGAATTTATCGAGGCCCAGCGAGTAAGCAAAGCCTGAAGTACCTTAAGATCCATTGCTATACATCATACAGGCTTAAGTTTAACGGCAAGGCTTCGCTAAAAGATCGGAAAATAAGTTGCCTCCACAGCCTTCTAATGAAGGCTTAAATAAACAAATGGAAGCTCCTCAAGCGAATAAAGGTAGGCAGATTTTCGCACGTAAGTCTATTCAAGGTCTTATTGCTGATTCGGACCTATCTGGCCATAAACTAAAAAAAAGCTTAGGCCCTTGGAGTCTGACTGCATTAGGAGTAGGAGGAATTATAGGGTCAGGAATTTTCGTTCTAACTGGTACTGCCGCAGCTGGAGAACACTTCGCTGTTCCCTCGTTACTGCATGCCCCCGTAATGGATCTAATTTTTAACTTTTTCCAACAAGGTCATTGGGTAACCAGTTTTGAACATGGAAGACCTGCCGCAGGACCCGCTATAGCAATCTCATTTATTCTCGTTGCTATTGCCTGTAGTTTTGCAGGCCTATGCTACGCCGAATTAGCTTCAATGATACCGATTGCTGGAAGTGCTTATACCTACACGTATGCAACTTTAGGGGAACTCATAGCATGGATTATTGGTTGGGATCTCATCTTAGAATATGCAGTAAGTAACGTAGCAGTAGCTGTTGGCTTCGCTGGTTACTTAAAAGCTCAGTTAGTTGAATTTGGTATTAGTATACCCGACCACTGGTCAACGTGCGTGTGGGCAAACGGAAAATGGACTGGAGCGTATTTTAACTTCCCCGCATTTTTAATTGTCTTTTTTCTTACGATAATTCTTGTGCGTGGGATTAAAGAATCTGCTCGGGCCAATAACATAATGGTTCTAGTCAAGATAGCTGCTATAATGATTTTCTTAGTCGTTGGAGGAATGCTTGTTCACCCTGCGAATTGGCATCCTTTTTCTCCCTCTGGCTTTTCTGGAATCTTGAGCGGAGGAGCAATTATTTTCTTCACCTATATCGGTTTTGATTCCGTATCTACAGCTGCTGAAGAAACAAAAAATCCACAAAAAGATGTTCCGTTTGGTATTATAGCCTCATTGATTATCTGCGCCGTCCTTTATGTGGGAGTAGCGTTAGTTTTACTCGGGATGATGCGCTATCAGACGTTTGAATCAGGCCCTGCAGCAGATGCCCCTGTAGCTTATGCTCTGGCTGCACTTAAAGCTAATCCAATATACCAATCGATTATATTGATAGGTGCTCTTACTGGGATGGTCTCTTCCCTTTTGGTCTTTCAATACGGCCAAGCACGTATCTGGTTTGCAATGTCGCGTGATGGATTACTTCCAAAATTATTTAGTGCTGTGCACACTAAATATCAGACACCTTACTGGTCAACTTGGATAGCAGGCTTAGCCGTTGGATTACCTGCAGGACTTCTCGATATTGGTGATGCAGCAGATCTTTCCAACATTGGAACTTTGTTTGCTTTTGTGCTCGTTTCAATTGGCGTAATACTCCTTCGAAAGAGACAACCTGAATTAAAACGAGGGTTTAAGGTACCTTTCGTTCCGCTCTTTCCTTTTATTTCTGCAGCACTGTGCATATGCCTTATGACAGGATTAACAGTGCTAACATGGATTAGGTTCTTCGTTTGGTTAGGTATTGGTCTAGTAATTTATATGACCTACAGCCGAAAACATAGCTCATTTGCCATGTATAATAAGAAGTGAGATTCTTCTGTTAATATAAAATAAAAAATTACTAGGCCCACTGTTAAAGACCCTTTTATAAATTCTAGTAACTGAATTTCGTAAAAGTATCTTTTACTCCTTCGAAATTTAAAATCAGAACTAAACCTGCTCGTTCAAAAATTTCACCACCGTTTAAGCGTGAAAATACGTGACTAGGTCAAAATCGATTTAGGAAAATAATATTAAAAAGAAGTCGAATAAGTGATTTAGTCTTTTAAATAAATTAACATTTAAGCTAATCAATACATGCTCTAAATATACCCTATATGTTTAGTATAGAATAGTTTATATGATATTTAAGATAAACTTTACTCCTCATTTATATTTTATACACAGAGCCATATAGTCGGTTGCTAAAGCTTAGTGTTAACGTTACTGTTTATTATAAGTAGTTAACGGAAAATAATTTTTATGTCTAAAGCGGTTGTCTCTCAGCTTTACGATTCGGAAGTCTTTCGCATGGCATGTAAACAATTTGATAGCGCTGCAGATGCTATCAATTTACCTGACACCATAAGAGACCGCACCAAGTACCCACGACGGTGTTTAGCAGTATCAATTCCCGTTCAACGAGACGACGGGAGTATAACTATCTTTGAAGGCTACCGCGTTCAACACAGCCTATCCACTGGACCAGCTAAGGGAGGTATTCGCTTCCACGAGCATGTAACACTCGGAGAAGTTGCTGCACTCTCCATGTGGATGAGCTGGAAATGCTCTTTAGTTGGTCTCCCCTATGGCGGCGCAAAAGGAGGCGTTATTGTAAATCCACGTGAATTATCCCTGCGCGAATTAGAGCATCTTTCACGGCGTTACATGCAAGAGATGATTCATTTTCTAGGCCCTGATCTAGATGTAGCAGCACCCGATGTAGGGACGAATGAGCAAATCATGGCTTGGATGATGGATACCTATTCGACCCACGTAGGCTATTTAGCACCCGCTGTAGTCACAGGAAAACCCCTTTCAGTAGGAGGATCAGAAGGTAGACGCGAAGCTACAGGAGCAGGCGTAGCGTATCTCATAAAACATTACTTAAATGAGATGAAACAGCCCGTAAATGAATCAACAATAGCGATTCAAGGCTTTGGTAATGTGGGTTCTGAAGCAGCATTAGCTTTAAGGCAGTACGGTGCTAAAATAATAGCCATATCGGATTACACAGGCGGAATCTATAACCCTAAAGGTATAGATTTAAAAAAAGCACTAACCTATCTGAACTACGCCAAAGTGCTTAAAGATTTTGACGGCGGTGAGGCAATCACCAATGAAAAACTACTCGAATTACCCTGTACTGTTCTTGTTCCCGCTGCACTTGAGCGTGTTATAACGGAAAAAAATGCTTCTCAATTAAAGTGCAGACTCTTAGCAGAAGCGGCTAACGGCCCTACTACAACTGAGGCTGATAAAATTTTAGAACAACGAGACGATATAGAAATTATACCCGACGTTCTCTGTAATTCTGGTGGCGTAATCGTATCCTACTTCGAGTGGCTGCAGAATAGGCAAAACTTTTATTGGAGCCGAGATGAAGTGCTCTCAAAACTAACAGCTATACTGGATAAAGCCGTTGCGAGCGTAGAATACCAAAAACGTAAATTCAAGTTTAGCCGCCGACTTGCTGCCTTAACGCTTGGTATCGCTCGAGTCGCTGAAGCAAAGCAGGCTCGTGGATTATTCCCCTAAGTATTTTTGTATAACTTCAGGGAGTTGATTTAGATCTGTAATAAAAGCGCGTGCTTCTTTTTTGACACGCTCGCGGCTAACTACGCCGCCAAAACCAACAAAGAGATCCACCGATGTTTGGGTTTCTAAATCACTTACTCCATCTCCTATCATTACTATATGCGTAGGATTAAATTCTTTTTTCAAACGTTCTATCACCAAAGGTTTACCGCCAGAACGCGTTGTTGGATACTCGCGATCATAGCCTGTGTAGTCGCCTTGCTTATCAAAATACAAATCCACGGCCTCAATACATGTAATACCCAATTCCCGGGCAAGTGGCTCAATCGCTTGCCTAAAACCGCCACTAATAATAACGGGAGTCCATCCTAAAGCTACCATAGTCTTGATGCAGGCCGCACCTCCATCCACTTGGGTTTGCAGATAGCGATTACCCACGTATTCAAGATCCTTAACAGTGGGTTTTATAATTTCTAGTCGTTTTCCAAAAACAGCTTCAACAGGGAGTTTTCCATCCATTGCAGCATGGGTCATAGCCTCAATTTGCCTAAAGACTTCTGCTCCACGGATACGAGCAAATTCATCAATACCCTCAATTGTGCTTAAGGTACTATCACAGTCAAAAAGGATAAGCTTAGAGTGTGGGATCATAAAAAAGCCCGCCTAGTTGATAAGGCGGGCTTTAGAAAGAGATTTAAGCAACTTACTTCTTTGTAGAAACGCGCTTGAATTTCGTTGTGAACTTTTCTACTCGTCCTGCTGTATCAACCAAGCGTTTTTCGCCGGTGTAAGCTGGATGAGAGTCCATAGAGATGTCTCGAATTACAACGAAGTAATCCTCGCCATCTATTTTTTCGACGCGAGCAGACTTCATTGTTGAGCGAGTCAGGAAGCGTTTTCCTGTTCCGACATCAAGGAAGCAGACATTATTGAGAGGAGGATGGCCTGCGGCTTTCACGTATTATAATGGGTTAAATCAACCTTGCCGCGCTTTGTAGCGAGGATCGGTTTTGTTGATCACATAGATCTTGCCACGACGACGCACGACTTGGCAGTCAGGGTGACGCTTCTTGGCGGATTTGATCGAAGATACGACTTTCATAAAAGGTACAAAAGAAGAGATATACCCCCTCATGTGTCAACGAAAATGCCCGAATAATATTAATTATCCTGCGGATCTTCAGGCTCTTCCGCAAAAAGCCTCCATTCTTCACCCTTACCCTTCAATACGTTACGCCATAAGGTTTGGTCGGGATCATAGGCAAACAAGTCGGAGGGAATTTGTGACACTATCCACGTATTTTTCTTTAATTCTCCTTTGAGCTGGCCCTTACCCCAGCCGGAATAACCTAAATAAGCTCTTACATGCGTATTTTCTTCATGAAGAAGTGCCGTTGCCTTTTCGGGATCCAAACCCACATGGAACTGAAAGCCTGATTCTCTCACCTGCCACGCGGCTAGTATTAGCTGTTCAGTTTGGACAGGTCCTCCTGTAAAAACAGGTATAGACATAAGTTCAGTAAGTGCAAAGTCACTGCCAAGTTGACCCAATGTTTTTCCATAAGGTCGGTTTAATACCATACCGACTGAACCCTCGTCTGAATCGGTTGTCATCAAAATAACCGTACGTTTAAAGTTCGGATCCCTAAGTACAGGATGAGCAATCAAAAGAGACCCAGCTAAATAGTGAGGAGAACTTTTAAGGCCTTCGCGCATCCGGATAATCGGAGATAAACAGAGTTAGAGATTAAAGTTTTACTATTTTAACGCCCGATTCTGAAAGTAAGGGAGCGACCAATTCGTCGTTATGATAATCGGTATGATATTTAACTTCTGAAATACCAGAAGCGGCTAAAATTTTTGCGCAATTAATGCAGGGATAATGTGTAACGTAGGCAACGCAGCCTTCAACAGAACTACCTCTACGTGCAGCATCAGCTATTGCGTTTTGCTCAGCATGCACGGTAGCTTGCTCATGCCCATCACGCATACGGGATACGTGTGGTGTTCCAGGGAGATAACCATTGTAACCTGCTGCAATAATACGATTCTTGCGCACTCCACTTGTAACAATAACACACCCCACATGCAAACGTTCACAGTTAGAACGTGTAGACATCAATACAGCGGTAGCCATAAAGTATTCATCCCACGAGGGACGATGCGTGAAGCTTTTGCTCGCCTCTATAATTAGTTGAACAGGACTCTTTTTCTTCTTCATGTATC
>Ga0114962_10000025_pt1 | contig 117740 bp, 99 predicted proteins | sample C_130820_MF_Meta_FD_87017 | JGI IMG/M metagenome (GOLD analysis project Ga0114962, IMG submission 87017) | Freshwater microbial communities from Lake Croche, Canada to study carbon cycling - C_130820_MF_MetaG | ecosystem: Environmental > Aquatic > Freshwater > Lake | place: Lake Croche, Canada... | reverse complement strand
GAAAAGAAATTGGCGTTTTTGTAGAACGTCTGGAAGAGCAAATGCGTTTCTTGTTCAATATCCCTTTTGCCGCTAAGTTTGGTGGCGCAACAGGTAACTACAACGCCCATCATGTGGCCTACCCACAAATTGACTGGAGAAAATTTGGAAGTGATTTTGTAGAAGGAAATCTAGGTTTACACCACTCTTTCCCAACTACCCAAATTGAACATTACGATCATTTCGCAGCCTTTTTCGATGCCTTGAAAAGAATAAATACTATTGTAATCGATTTAGATCGTGATATTTGGACCTATGTTTCTATGGAATATTTTAAACAGAAAATAAAAGCAGGAGAAATTGGTTCATCAGCAATGCCGCATAAAGTAAATCCTATCGATTTTGAAAATTCAGAAGGAAATCTTGGGTTGGCAAATGCTATTTTCGAACACCTCGCTGCCAAATTACCCTTATCAAGATTGCAACGTGATTTGACAGATAGTACCGTTTTACGAAATATAGGAGTTCCTATCGGACATACGCTAATTGCATTTGAAGCTACTTTGAAAGGATTGAACAAATTACTTTTGAACGAAGATAAATTCGCAGAAGATCTAGAGAAAAATTGGGCTGTAGTAGCCGAAGCTATCCAAACTATCTTAAGAAGAGAGGGCTATCCTAATCCTTATGAAGCATTAAAAGGTTTAACCCGGACCAACATTACCATTGACAAAAAAGCGATACATGATTTTATAACAACTTTAGAAGTTTCCGATGAAATTAAGTCAGAGTTAATGCAAATTACACCTTCAAATTTTTTAGGAATTAGCTAAAAAAACATCCTTCACTAATTATCAAAATCCCCTAAAAACAAATTATCCAAAGATTTGTTTTTAGGGGATTTTTTGTTTTAGCATCAAATTATCATAAATAAAAGTTATCATTTAACAGTTTTAAATAAAACCTGATTATTATGCCTTAAATTACAACAAATACAATTTAACACTATTTTTAATACAACAATCTTTATGATTCCTGTAGAAGCTGCAACCGAAGTGAGCCAACACTTACATCCATTAATAAGTGATTTAGGTTTAATATTAATGACTGCGGGAGTTGCTGTACTTTTATTTAAAAGAATAAGACAGCCTCTTGTTCTGGGGTATCTGATTGCTGGTTTTCTGGCAGGTCCTAATTTTATATTTTTTCCTTCTGTACAAGAGGTAAATAGCATTGAAGTCTGGGCCGAAATTGGCGTTATCTTCTTGCTGTTTAGCTTAGGATTAGAATTTAGTTTTAAAAAACTGATGAAAGTAGGAGGAACAGCCTCAATAACAGCCGGTTTCCAAATTACCACTATGATACTCTTAGGCTACCTCACAGGCCAATGGATGGGTTGGTCACAAATGGACAGCATATTTTTAGGGGCAATATTATCCATGTCATCAACTACTATTATACTCAGAGCCTTTGATGAACTAAATGTAAAGGGCAAAAAATTCGCTGGAATTGTTTTTGGAACCTTGATAGTTGAGGATATCGTAGCCATTCTTTTAATGGTTTTACTTTCAACCATAGCGGTAAGTCAGCAGTTTTCCGGCATAGAATTATTCGAATCAGTTCTAAAACTCTTGTTCTTTCTAATCTTATGGTTTGTAGGAGGTATTTTTTTCATACCCACGCTTCTCAAAAAAGCTAAGAATTTATTCAATGAAGAAACGCTCTTAATTATTTCTATAGCACTTTGTTTAATGATGGTGATATTAGCTACTAAAGCAGGATTTTCTCCAGCATTAGGTGCTTTTATTATGGGTTCTATAATAGCCGAAACGATCCACTCGGAAAGAATTGAACACTTAATTAAACCCGTAAAGGATTTATTTGGTGCCGTCTTCTTTGTCTCTGTAGGAATGTTAATTAATCCAAATACTTTGGTCGAATATGCAGTACCCGTATTAATTATAACTTTAATTACCATTTTTGGAAAATCAATGAGTACCTTATTTGGTGCTCTAATTGCAGGTCAACCACTTAAACAATCGGTACAATCTGGAATGAGTCTAGCACAAATAGGCGAGTTTTCATTTATTATAGCCACTTTAGGAATGACACTAAAAGTAACTAGTGATTTTCTTTACCCTATTATAGTCGCAGTTTCAGCAATTACAACTTTCACAACTCCTTTTATGATCAAGGTTTCTTTGCCCGTTTATGAGCGATTAATAAAGATACTCCCTAAAAAATGGATGGCTGCTATTGAAAGATATAGTGCCAATTCACAATCAACAAAAACAACATCAGACTGGCAAATTGTTATAAAAGCAAAATTATCTCAAATTGTAGTACATTCGGTGATTATAATTGCAATCATAATTTTGTCCGATCGCTATCTTATTCCACTTACCGAAAATTTTGAATATGGAAATAGCATTGCTGCCTTGATTACATCGGCAATTGTAGCGCCTTTTTTATGGGCACTAACGCTCCGTAAAGTGGCTGGCGAACAAATTGCAGCCTTACGTAAAGAAGGCACACACCGAGGTCAAATCATGTTATTAATTGTTGTCCGAGTTGGTTTGGGAATTTTCTTTATTGGTTTCATACTGAATAATTTCTTTTCACCTCTGATTGCTTTTTTCACCTTGATGGTTGCCATTGCAATTTACTTACTTTTTCCAAAAAAATTAAACAGCTTGTACAATAAGCTTGAAATACATTTTTTTGAGAACTTTAATGATCGTGAAATTACACAAGCCAAAAGAAAAAGAACTGATTTGTCCCCATGGGATGGTCACATGGCCTTTTTTGATATTACTAAAGAATCAAATCTCGCGGGCAAAGCACTGAAAGAACTTCAAATTAGAGAAGATATGGGTATAAATATCGCCTTCATAAAACGTGGAGGAATTACGATAAATATTCCTGACGGTAATGAACGTGTCTTTCCTGCTGATGAAATTTGCGTTATTGGAACGGATGATCAAGTACAAATTTTTAAATCCTATTTAGATCAAAACGAAATTGAAGTTCAGGAATCAGTAACCAAAACGGCTATCGTATTGAAACAATTAGAATTAAAAAGTGAAGAATTCATTGGAATGAGTATTCGGAAATCGCAATTGCGTGAAAAAACAAATGGATTAGTTGTTGGGATTGAAAGAAACGGAAAACGGATATTAAATCCTAAATCAGAAATAATATTAGAAAAAGAAGATATAATTTGGATTGTTGGTAATGAAGAATTACTAGCATCTCTTTTAGAAAAATAAATATATTTTAAAGCCCTATGTCAAAAAATAAAATACTAATCTTATTCTCTCATCCATTATTTGAAAAGTCAAATGCCAATAAGGCTTTAGTTCAAAATATTCCCTATTCACAAAATATCACTTTTCACGATTTATATGAGGAATATCCCAATTTTGACATCGATGTTGTTAGAGAGCAGGAATTACTCAGTCAACATAATATAATCATCTGGCATCATCCGATGTATTGGTACAGCTGTCCTCCACTAATGAAACAATGGATCGATATGGTTCTAGAACACGGTTGGGCTTATGGAAAAAAAGGAAATGCACTAAAAGATAAAATAATTTTCCAACTAATTACAACCGGTGGAAATAAGGAAAATTATTGTGAAACTGGTTCTGATAGATTTACAATTCCCGATTTACTGGAGCCCTTTAGTCAAACAGCAAAAGTTTGTAATATGGACTATTTACCTCCATTAGTATTTCACGGCACTCACAATATGGATCAGGATGATTATAATCGCATTGGCCTTGTTTATAGAAACCTATTGAATCATATGGAAAATAATGATTTGGACACTAATGAAATTTCTCAAAGCCATTATTTAAATGACTGGTTTGAACTAAAAAATAGTTAAATATGGACAATAACTTTCTACTACAAGCAATCATCTACTTGTCGGCTGCAGTAATTTGTGTTCCAATTGCCAAAAAACTAGGACTGAGTTCTATCTTAGGCTATTTATTTGCTGGAATAATTATTGGCCCTTTCGTATTGGGGTTTATCGGACAAGAAGGACAAGATATTATGCACTTCGCCGAATTTGGTGTAGTAATGATGTTGTTTCTAATTGGACTAGAACTGGAACCTAGCAAATTTTGGAAGATGCGAAAATTCATTTTAGGTATGGGATCCCTTCAATTAGTTGGAACAACGCTAGCTTTATTTTTCAGCTGCCTCTATTTCATGGATTGGCCTTGGAAAACAACACTAGCCATTTCTCTAGCTTTAGCTTTATCTTCTACTGCCATTGTAATGCAGACCTTAAAAGAAAAAGGACTGTCTAATACTTCTTTAGGTCGATCTTCATTTGCTATATTATTATTCCAAGACATCGCTGTAATACCCATATTAGCCTTTTTACCCTTGTTAGCTTCAACTACAATTGACCCTTCAAATCAACTGCACCAATCAGTAATTTCTGGATTCGCAAGTTGGCTGCAAACCTTAATAGTAACAGGAATTATAGCATCCATTTATCTAGCCGGTCGTTATCTTTTTGTTCCTATTCTTCATGTAATTGCGCGAACAAGACTTCAGGAACTCTTCACGGCATCGGCACTTTTATTAGTCTTAGGCGTCTCCTATTTAATGCAATTGGTAGGTCTTAGCCCTGCCCTTGGAGCATTTATAGCTGGAGTCGTTTTGGCAAATTCTGAATTTAAACACGAACTTGAAGGAGATATAGCTCCTTTCAAAGGATTACTTTTAGGCTTGTTTTTTATTGGCGTGGGTGCTTCAATAAACTTCCAATTAATCATTGATAATCCGGTTTTCATTTTTGTTTTTGGTGCTATTTTAACACTGATTAAATTCCTAGTCTTATTTGGTATAGGGAAAATTTATAAAAAGAAAAACGATCATAATTTCTTATTTTCATTTGGTTTAAGCCAGGCTGGAGAATTCGGATTTGTGATTCTTAGTTTCTGTATGCAATTAGATATTATTCCAAACATAGTAGCCAATCAGATGATGGCTGTAATTGCCATAAGTATGGTTTCAACACCTTTTTTATTATTGTTTAATGATCGCTTAATAAATCCGAATTTACGCTCTAATACAAAAGCTAAAAGAAAAGAAAATGATTTTATTGACGAACAAAATCCCGTTATTATTGCTGGCTTTGGGCATTTTGGAAGTACTGTAGGTCGTTTACTGAAAGCCAACAATGTGAAATCTACAATTTTAGATACCGATTCAGAGCGAATTGATGTTTTACGCAAAATGGGATTTAAAGTGTATTATGGTGATGCTACGCGTTTGGAATTATTGAAAGCAGCCGGCTGCGAAAATGCCAAACTTTTTATAGCAGCAATTGACAATCCTACAGTAAACCTTCAGGTTATCGAGACCCTTCAAAAACATTATCCTAAATTAAAAATTCTTACTCGTGCACGAAATAGAACCGATGCCTACGAACTAATCGATCTCAAAGTAGATCATATCTATCGGGAAACGCTCTATAGCGCAGTGAATATGGGTGTGGATGCATTAGTAGAATTAGGCCATCGAAAATATTCAGCCACCCGTCAAGGACAACAATTTATAAAATATGACGAAATAACTACGCAAAAATTAGCTAGGAAACGTCATGATAAAAAAGCCTATTTGGTTACTGTAAAAGAGGAAATTGAAATGCAGGAGCAGCTCCTTAAAAACGACTTGCATTCTCAAATAGCGGCTACAAATCACAGTTGGGATAGTGAGCATCTCAAGAAAAATATTTTAGAGTAAAATCAATTTTATAACCTAAAAAAAGGCCCAATAGATCAAAAATCTGTTGGGCCTTTTGTATATAAAATTATAATGCTAAACTATCTTGAATAATTTGGAGCTTCTTTAGTAATCGTCACATTGTGTGGGTGACTCTCGTTTATTCCACTAGCTGTAATGCGAACAAAACGACCCGTTTCCTGCAAAGTAGGGATGTCTTTAGCCCCACAATAACCCATTCCGGCACGAAGACCTCCAATGAATTGCTGCATACTTTCCTCCAATTCTCCTTTATAAGGAACGCGTCCTACAATTCCTTCGGGAACTAATTTCTTTACATCATCTTCCACATCTTGAAAATAACGATCTTTTGAACCTTCTTGCATGGCTTCAACAGAACCCATTCCTCTGTATGATTTAAATTTCCTACCTTCAAAAATAATAGTTTCTCCAGGTGATTCCTTTGTGCCAGCTAAAAGAGATCCTAGCATCACACAATCAGCACCAGCAGCAATCGCCTTTGGTATATCACCTGTATAACGAATACCTCCATCAGCAATTACCGGAACTCCTGTGCCTTTTATAGCCGCAGCTACTTCAAGAACAGCTGAAAATTGTGGAAAACCTACACCTGCAACAATACGAGTAGTACAAATAGATCCCGGACCAATACCTACTTTCACACCATCAGCACCATTAGCAACTAAAAACTTAGCGGCTTCTGGGGTGGCGATATTTCCAACAATAACATCAATTTCAGGGAATTTAGCTTTAACCTCTTTTAAAACATTAACCACTCCCTGAGTATGACCATGGGCAGTATCAATTATAATAGCATCAACACCCGCATTTACCAAAGCTTCTGCTCTTTGAACAGCATCTCCCGTAACACCAATTGCCGCAGCAACTCGCAAACGTCCATACACATCCTTGTTGGCGTTAGGTTTCTGCGTCAATTTGGTAATATCTCTAAAAGTAATTAAACCAACAAGCTGATATTCGCCATTTACAACAGGTAATTTTTCAATTTTATGTCCTTGCAATACAACTTCAGCCTGTTCAAGTGAGGTTCCTTCAGCAACAGTTACCAAATTTTGTGAGGTCATAACCTCAACAATTGGTCGGCTACCATTTTTTTCAAAACGCAAATCTCTGTTAGTTACAATTCCTTTAAGAATTCTATTTTCATCTACAATTGGTATACCCCCAATTCCAAATTCTTTCATCGCATTTTTCGCATCGGCAACAGTAGAAGTTAATGGCAAAGTAACTGGATCAATAATCATACCGGATTCGGCACGTTTCACCTTTCTTACTTTGCCAGCCTGCTGCTCAATTGTCATGTTTTTATGTAAAACTCCAATACCTCCTTCTTGAGCAATAGCTATTGCCATAGCACTTTCAGTAACGGTGTCCATTGCTGCGGAAACTATTGGAACATTTAAAGTAATATTACGTGAAAATTTCGATTGAATTCGCACTTCTCTTGGAAGTACATTTGAATAATTCGGTACTAATAATACATCATCGTAAGTTAAACCTTCGCCGATAATCTTAGAATTGTGTGCGACCATTGCAATTTGTAGTTATAGTTAAATTGCGTGCAAATATAATGAATTTAAAATAAAAAAAAGTACTATTTTTATATTTAATAATACAGAACGATTTATACAAAAACGATTTATATTTATTTGGATAAATCACTTACTCGGACTAAAAAATAGAATTACCACTACTATGGATAATATTAATCAAGAATTAAAAGGACTTACAAAGGAAGAAGTGATTAGATCCAGAGCTAAAAATGGCTCTAATTCCATGGATCATCAATCCAAAAACACTTTCATTGCTTCCTTAATTGGTTTGTTAAAAGAGCCCATGCTTCTATTGCTTATTGCTGTTACAGCCATTTACTTTATAACAGGCGAATACAGCAATGGAATATTTATGACCGCAGCTATAATTCTAATAACAACTATTTCGCTTTACCAGGAATCAAAAAGTAGAAATGCTATTGACGCTTTACGAAAATTAACACAACCTAAAAGCAAAGTAATTAGAGAAGGAACAACTATCGAAATTCCAAGTATCGAAATTGTAATGGGTGATTTCATTCAAATCGAAGAAGGACAGTTCATACCTTCAGATGCTATCATTCTTCAATCCAATGATTTTTCGACTAATGAATCTATTTTGACTGGAGAATCACTAGCAGTTTATAAAAATGAAAAAGCCATAGAAAATAAAGTTTTTCAAGGAACTATAGTCGCTAGTGGGTTAGCAATTTGTGAAGTTTGCGCTATTGGAGACCAAACTCAATTAGGAAAAATAGGAACTAGTTTAGCAGCTATAGTTGAAGAAGAAACCCCTTTACAAATTCAAATCGGCAATTTTGTTAAGAAAATGTCTTATGTTGGATTAGTGATATTTGCTATTGTTTGGGCAATCAACTTTTATAATTCTGGTCATATACTAAACAGTTTACTTAAGGCCCTAACCTTGGCCATGAGTATTATACCGGAGGAAATCCCTGTAGCTTTCACCACTTTTATGGCTTTGGGGGCCTGGAGAATGATGAAAATGGGAGTTATCGTAAAACAAACTAAAACGGTGGAAACCCTAGGAAGTGCAACAGTAATTTGTACGGATAAAACAGGAACAATTACCGAAAATAAAATGAGTTTAGCGCAATGGTATACGTTTTCCAATGATACCATCAACAATTATAACAAAGACAATCACCCACACTTAGGTGAAATCGAGCAGGAATTATTAACCATTGCCATGTGGGCTAGCGAGCCGATTCCTTTTGATGCTATGGAAATGGCTCTTCATGATGGCTATGCCAAATTTGAAATTCCAGATCAGCGTCCACATTTTAATTTGGTTCACGAATATCCTTTAAGTGGAAAACCACCTATGATGACCCATGTTTTTGAAGATCAAAAGAACAATCGAATTATTGCTGCTAAAGGTGCTCCTGAAGCATTAATTGCAAATTCCAATTTATCAGAATCCGAAATGCAGCAGATTTTAGCCGCTATGGATATGATGGCCAATGAAGGCTATCGTGTTTTGGGAGTTGGTATGGCTCAATTTTCAGGAACTGACTATCCAAAAAATCAACAAGACTTCCCATTTGAATTCAAAGGTTTAGTAGCCTTTTACGACCCTCCAAAAGAGAATATCAAAATGGTGTTAGAAACTTTTTATACTGCTGGAATTCAGGTAAAAATAGTTACAGGCGATAATGCTGCGACAACAGCAACGATAGCCCGACAAATCGGTTTTAGAAATGCAGAAAAAGTGCTTAACGGAGATGAACTCATGACCATGGATGAGGCTACTTTAAAAGAAAAAGTTATGGAAACTACTATTTTTACCCGTATGTTTCCTGAAGCAAAATTAAAGATTATAAAAGTCCTAAAAGATAATAACCAAATTGTAGCCATGACGGGTGACGGTGTTAATGATGGCCCTGCCTTGAAATCAGCACATATTGGAATTGCTATGGGTAAAAAAGGTACCGAAATTGCTAAAGAAGCAGCAAATCTGATTCTTATTGAGGATGATTTTTCAAAATTGATTGACGCTATCGCTATGGGTCGGAAAATTTATCTAAATCTTAAAAAGGCAATTCAATATATCATATCGATACACATTCCGATCATTCTGATTGTTTTTATTCCATTGGCATTGGGATGGATTTATCCTAATATTTTCTCTCCAGTTCACATTATTTTTTTGGAAATCATCATGGGCCCTACCTGCTCTATCATTTATGAAAATGAACCCATGGAACGCAATTTGATGCTTCAAAAACCAAGGCCTTTTACAACTACTTTTTTTAAATTTAAAGAAATCGCAATTAGCATAGTGCAAGGACTTATTATTACTGCAGGATTATTATTTATCTATCAGTATTGTATTGCAGAAAGGGATTCAGAAAGCTTGACTCGGACTTTAGTATTTATTACTTTAATAGCATCTAATGTCTTTTTAACACTAGCTAATAGATCTTTTCACTATTCCATATTGACAACTTTAAGATACAAAAACAATCTGATTCCTTTGATTATAGGTAGCACGATTTCAATAACTGCTTTGTTGCTTTTCGTTCCCGTATTTGCTCGCTTTTTCGAATTTGAAATGGTTAATATTTTTCAAATTGGATTATGTATTTTCGTTGGTGCTGGATCTGTTTTGTGGATTGAGATTTATAAGTTTTTTAAAAGAAAAACCACCAATAATAGCAAATAATCTTATTCTTTAAAAATAAAATTCAATCCCAATTGAAACGATAGACTTCTGGCCTTACTCAAATCCTGATATTCTAAAAGATTATCGGCCATTAGATAAAAATTAACAGGACCTAGATTACTGGAAAGTCCTAAACCAATGTTTCTATAGGAATAGGAATCAATGGTATAGGTCACCTTAAGCTGTAGAGCATCAATAATTTTCCTTCTGTAATAGCCCGTTAAAGCAAATAATGGCATTCTTGGTGTACTCATCATAAATAACTGTGCACCAACAGCATTTCTGTAGACTATTCCAGAATTATTATTCGAGCAGTTGCAAACTTCCTCATATTCTTCACCATAGGAATATTCGATGGAAGAATTGAATTTAATCGGTCTAAGCGTGGTATAGGATGTAGCGCTGGAATCTAATGGAATAGCTGATTTAAATTCATCGAAAGAGTTCTTTGTTAGGTTTCCGTCAAATAACGGAAGAATCCCATTTTGTTCAAAATACCCTTTATATTTAAAAATCTTAACTTCTTTAGTGTGACTTACAAAACCGACATCAACAACACTAGCCGTAAACTGAAGATTTGGTTTTAAATAATAAGTAATTCCTGCATCAAAGCCCAATCCTAGATTCCCGCCAAACAAAGCCTTTTGCTTAATATCACTCAATACATCTCCATTAAAATTTTTTCTGAATTTCGATAGACCTGAAGTATTGATCTGTATATCCGAAGATATAATTTGATTGTAAATTGGCCCTGAAGTAGAAGTGTTTGTATCTGTATAAATATATCCCGAATTATGAGTAGAACTGACATTATAAATACTAGAATATATTTTAGCTCTGAATCCTACAATAAGATTTTCGCCTATATTTTTATGAATCCCAAAATGCAAAACAGACAGTATTTCCGCTTTCATACTTAAATCATTTAAGTTAAAATACTTACCTAAATAAGGCTGATTCCCATCTAAAGCAAGAATTGCTGGATCTTTAGGTGCGTAACCCATCAAATCAAATTCTTGGTACATCCCAAAGGATAAATAGGATTTATTTTCATCCGTACCAATACTAAAGCCGGCATTCAGTATTTCTAATTGTTGATTAGCATTTAGATGATCACCCCGACTGGTTGAATTAAGAACATTTCTTAATTTCACATTAAAATTTACTCCATTATTTGAAAATAAATCATATGCTGAAAAACTAGTAGATCCTACATTAGCAGAAATTCCAGAAAAAAAAGGCATTCCAAAATAAACTTTATATTTAACATCTGCTCCTGGATTACTCATCAGAGACTGGGGAACAGAAGTGAAATTATATAAAACTTGTTTGTTTTGAGAAAAACAATTTACAGCAACCATTAGAAAAATAATTAAAAAAAACTTTTTCATTTAACTTTCAAATAAGCTGTTAAACTGGAGCGCAATTTTAAAATTTCAGTACTTGTAGAAGTTAATACTGGTGTTCCCGGATTTAAATGAATCACAAAAGCCAATTTTCTCGTCTGTTCTAATAAACTAAGATTTGCACCTCTAAAGGGTATAGTATATTTAAATGCAGAAGTATTTGCTGGGACTCCAAAAGAAATAGTATATAATAAGGCATCTTTAACATCCAAAAAATTGATATCAATTGTGAAATCTCTTCTGATGCCTTTGTCGATTTCAAAATAGAAATCTGCTTCTAAAACATGTCTTATTAAATTAGGGTCCGAAAACACATCAAAATTGGAAAAAGCACCCAGACTAGGCTGTTCAACACCACCGATATTAAAACTACTAGCCTGTATTTCAAAAGAGGCTAGATTAGAAACAACAACAGGTTCCACCACTATAGTATTTGCCTGATTAAAATCCAAATTACTAGTACAGGAATTAGCCAGAAAGACAAATAACCCTAATAGTATAATATTTATGTTACGATTTACTTTCATGGTATTTAAAAGAAATAGAATTGAAAATTTAATGTAATAAATAACGATTAAAACAAAATTTTAGTATTCTGAAAATGAACTATTTATAAAAGATTAAAACCATAAAATTTCTCAGTGATATTCACTGAATAACTTTGTTGCTTCATTATATGCACTTTCAAAACTCATTGGACTAGTACTCGTGTTTTCTTTTAAAGCAGTAAAATAAGATAATAATTTTTCGGTTGGCATATTTCCTGTAAGCTCATCTTTAGCCATTGGACATCCACCAAAACCTTGAATTGCTCCGTCAAAACGACGACAGCCGGAACGATATGCAGCATCCGCTTTTTCAAACCATTTATCGGGTGTGGTGTGTAAATGGGCTCCGAATTCTATAGAAGGATGTTCCGGAATTAAATTAGAAAATAAATAATGAATAACCTCAGGAGTTGAACTTCCAACAGTATCAGAAAGTGAAATAATTTTAACTCCCATATTCGATAATTTCTGAGTCCACTCAGCAACAATTTCAACATTCCATGGATCTCCATAAGGATTACCAAATCCCATAGACATATAAGCGATAACTTCCTTATGGCTAATAGAGGCGATTTCTAAAATTTCATTTAGTGTAATAATGGATTGAGCTATCGTTTTATGCGTATTTCGCATTTGGAAATTTTCAGAAATAGAAAAGGGATAACCTAAATATTGTATTTCAGCATGTTTTGAAGCCAAAATTGCACCCTGGGTATTAGCAATTATTGCCAACAATTTACTTTGAGTTTGTGATAAATCCAATTTTGATAAAACATCAGCCGTATCCTGCATTTGAGGAATCGCTTTTGGAGAAACGAAACTTCCAAAATCAATACTGTCAAATCCTACTCTCAATAAAGATTGAATATAAGCCACTTTCCGATCCGTTGGAATAAAAGATTTAATACCCTGCATGGCATCTCTTGGACATTCAATAATTTTTAATGGCTTCATATAATCTCAAAGATAGGAAAAATGTTCAAATTTAAAAAGCCAAAAAAAATCAAATAATTTTTAGTATTTGCTAAGAATTCTTTTGTTAATTTCTTTTATCAATTGTGGCCCTTCATAAATAAAACCTGTATAAAGCTGAACCAAACTTGCTCCAGCTTCTAGTTTTTCAATGGCATCAACAGCAGAATGAATTCCTCCTACACCAATAATAGGAAAGGCTTTGTTACTTTTCTCAGATAGAAAACGAATGACTTCCGTAGCCCGTTTTGCTAAAGGTTTTCCAGACAATCCACCCATTTCATTCTTGTTATCAGATTGCAAACCATCTCTGGAAATAGTGGTATTCGTTGCAATAACCCCAGCAATTTTAGTCTCTTTTACTATATCAATAATATCCAAAAGCTGACTATCGGTTAAATCCGGTGCGATTTTAAGTAGAATTGGCTTGGCTTTTGGTTTGGCCAAATTCTTGTTTTCTAATGTCTGTAACAATAAAGTGAGCGGTTCTTTGTCTTGCAAAGCACGGAGATTGGGTGTATTGGGAGAACTTACATTAACTACAAAATAATCTACATAATCATACAAAGCATCAAAACAAATTTCATAATCTGAAACAGCATCTTTATTAGGCGTATTTTTATTTTTTCCAATATTTCCGCCAATTAAAACTCCGGTATTATTTTTTAATCTTTCTACAGCTTCCTGAACCCCACCATTATTGAACCCCATTCTATTAATAATAGCCTGATCTTCTTTCAATCGAAAGAGTCTTTTTTTAGGGTTTCCTTCTTGACCAACAGGGGTTAGTGTTCCTATTTCAATAAAACCAAAACCAAAATTAGAAAGTTCTTTATATAGCTTAGCATCTTTATCAAACCCAGCAGCCAATCCAATTGGATTTTTGAATTTAAGTCCAAAAACTTCTCTTTCCAGCCTTTTGTCTTTAACATCATATAATGCGCTAATTAAAAAAGGAATTCCTGGGATTTTAGAAACAAATCGAATTAGAGAAAAGGTAAAATGATGGACTTCTTCAGGATCAAAAAAAAATAATAACGGTCTAATTATCAATTTATACATGGTTCTTATTTTGTATGTTGCAAAAATAGAATTATCCAGTCAATAATCTAATAGCGTTCATAATATTATTTAAAATAAAATTGAATTAAATATCTTATTAAAGAATTTCAAGATAACCGATTTCAGAAAAAAAATCATCTCAATATTAAAGTAAAATATTAAATTATATTTTGAAAATCCATCTTAAATTCACCAAAAAGAAAGTTAATTTAAAAAACACTTAATAATTCATAATAAATTTATTTACAGTTAGTTATAACTTTTTAAATACCTTTCTAAAATATATTTTTTGTAAATTTGAGTAGATTGAGAAATTAGAAGTTCTATTTTCGAAAGATCACAGTAAACCTCATAATTTTTAAAAAAAACTTAAAAGATTATATCGCTCTTATGCTATTCACTTTTAAAGAAATATTTTTAGAAAAATAGGTGACGAAATTACAATAAAGGCATTTTTGATTACTTTAAAATACAAATCATTAATTGGTAAAAAGATGAGAAATAAAATGATTTTTAATCCAAAAATTAATTTGTCAATTATTGGACAAAAGAAAGAGTATACCCGAACACATTTGGATCTTTTAAAAACGGAAAGTACTATTCCCGAAATCGTGTTCATTAGCTCTTATCCACCAAGAGAATGTGGTATCGCTACTTATTCTCAGGATTTAATAAAAGCTTTAAATAATAAATTTAGCCGATCTTTTGATATAAAAATATGCCCTTTAGAAAATGAAAATGAAAAATATAGTTATCAGGATGATATTAAATATATCCTTAACACCGATTCAAAAGAATCGTATTTGCGATTAAAATCTGAAATAAATAGTAATGATAATATTCAAATAGTTTTGATTCAACATGAATTTGGATTATTCCAAAAAAATCAAGAGAATTTAATCCATTTTCTAAGCACCTTAAACAAACCTATTGTAACCGTTTTTCACACAGTATTACCCGGACCAGATAATTTATTTAAAATAAAAGTTCAGGAAATTACCACTCTTTCTGAAAATGTAATTGTAATGTCGAATTCATCAGCTCAACTTCTAAGTTCCAATTATGGGATTGATTCGGAAAAAATTATAATAATAGCCCATGGAACGCATCTTGTAACACATTCCGATAAAGAAATTCTAAAAAGAAAATACAATTTATCTGGTAAAAAAGTACTAGCAACCTTTGGTTTATTAAGTTCTGGAAAAAGTATTGAAACAACTTTAGAAGCTTTACCAGCCATAATTAAAAAAAATCCAGATGTGCTTTTCTTAATAATTGGAAGAACACATCCTTCTGTTGTAAAACAAGAAGGAGAAAAGTACAGAACCTTATTAGAATCAAAAGTAAGAGAACTTCATATTGAAAAACAAGTGCAATTTATCAATTCTTTTATTCCTTTACAAGAACTTTTAGAATACCTCCAACTTACCGATGTCTATTTATTTACATCCAAAGATCCGAATCAGGCAGTAAGTGGAACTTTTTCTTATGCTATAAGTTGTGGCTGTCCTATTGTTTGCACTCCTATTCCTCCAGCAAGCGAAATTTTAAGAAATAATGCAGGAATTGGAATCGATTTTGGAAATTCAAAACAAGTCGCTGAAGCGGTTATTAATTTACTAAATGATACTACTTTAAGAAAAAATATTAGTTCGAATGGTTTGCACCAAATGGCTTCAACTGCTTGGGAAAATGCAGCTATTTCACATGCTTTATTATTTGAAAAAATTGCGAAAAAACAAATTGCACTGACATTCAAAATACCTCCAATTAATTTAAATCATTTAAAAAAACTAACCACCCGATTTGGAATAATTCAGTTTTCTAAAATAAACCAACCAGATTTAGATTCCGGCTATACTCTAGATGACAATGCGAGAGCTTTAATTGCAATAGCTCAACACTATGAAATCACAAAGGATGAAGAAGACTTGAAGTTAATAAATACCTACTTTAATTTTATAAAATTCTGCCTTCAAACAGAAGGTTACTTTTTAAATTATGTCGATGAAGAAAAAGGATTTACCAAACAGAACAATTCTACTAATTTGGCCGATGCCAATGGAAGAGCGATTTGGGCATTAGGTTATTTAATTTCTTTAAGGGATATTTTTCCGGAAAAAATAATATTTGAAGCCGAACAAATAATAAAAAAAGTGCTTTTCAACGTGAATAAAATTCATTCAACTCGAGCCATGGCTTTTATAATAAAAGGTTTATACTACAAAAACAAAGGAAAAGAATCAAGCCAAGATCAATTTCTAATCAAAGAGTTGGCTAATAGAATGGTTCAAATGTACCGACATGAAAAAGACGAAAATTGGCATTGGTTTGAGAGTTATCTTACCTATGCAAATAGTATTTTATCTGAATCCCTTTTGTGTGCATGGCTTGCTACTGGGGAATTGGTGTATAAAGAAATTGCAAAATTAACTTTTGATTTTTTATTGTCTCTGACTTTTAAAGAAAATTCAATAAAAGTAATTTCAAATAAAACCTGGTTACTCAAAAGAACAAATCCAATACCCGAAATTGCAGAGCAAATTTCAATTGGTGGTGAGCAGCCCATAGATGTTGCCTATACTATTCTGGCTTTAAGTAAATTTCAAGATGCTTTTCCAGAGGTAAACTATAGTCTTAAAATGCGAATGGCTTTCAATTGGTTTTTAGGAGATAATCATCTGAATCAAATCATATACAACCCTTGTACAGGCGGATGCTATGATGGCCTAGAAGAAAACAATGTTAATCTGAATCAAGGAGCAGAATCAACAATTAGTTATTTGATGGCGCGACTTACAATAGAAAAATTAGTTAAAAAAAGAGAACATTTATTTAAATTAGAACTTAAAAACAAAGCCGAATTAGCTTAAAATAAACAAATAAAAAAAAATTTAAGGAGATTGAGAGAGTTTTTTTAGACGCTGAAAACCAATTCTGATTGGCCTTTAAGTGAGTGAATGTTGATCCGACATTCGTGTTAAAAACTATAGATTATTGTCGTCAATTTGTTGTTAAAATCCAGTTGGTTTTACCAACAAATTAACTCTAAAATTTTGAAGTAAAAAAACTTCTCTCTAATCCTTATTGATACTTAAATTCGTGAAAAACTCAGAAAGTATTAAATTAAGTATACTGGGATTACCAGTAATCCATAATTTGGATGAATTTGCCTTACTTTCTAAAATTACAAAAAAATGGATCTTTCAGTTTTCAATACATTCTGAACGTTTTTATAAAGAGTTTAGCATTCCTAAAAAAAATGGGAAATTAAGAGCTATTGCTCAACCTAATAAAAACCTTAAAGTACTTCAACATTGGATTTTAGTACAAATACTTGAAAAATTAAAAGTATCCGAATCTTGCAAAGGCTTTGAAAAAAAAAGTTCAACATTGGACAATGTAATTCCTCATAAAGAAGCCAATACAATTATGATATTGGACTTGAAAGATTTTTTCACTTCCGTTAATGCTGTTCAAGTGTATTCAATTTTTAAATCAATTGGTTACAATGATTTAATCGCCACTGTACTTACAAACTGCTGTACTTTTAATGGCTACTTGCCTCAAGGTAGCCCTTGCTCTCCAAAATTAGCTAATTTGACTGCCATGAAATTAGATTTAAGAATTCAGGGGTTTGTGAGAAAAAGAGCTATTAATTTCACAAGATATGCGGATGATTTATCATTTTCAGGCAGATCTCCATCAAAAATTACGAAAATAAAACCCCTAATTAAATACATAATCGAAAATGAAGGTTTTGAGTTAAACAATGCAAAAACAAGAATTGCCGGTATTTCAAGACAGAAAAAAATAACAGGAATAGTGATTTCCGAATTTAAAATTGGGATTGGAAAACAAAAATTCAAACAAATTAGATCCAAAATCTATCATTTGATCTTGCCCAATGAACAAAATAATACAAAATTGGTATCCGAAGTAAGAGGATGGTTGTCCTATTTAAACAGCGTGGATAAATCAGCATTGCAAAAAGCCAAAAACTATATTTTGGATTTATCAACTCAATATCCTAACACAATTATTAAACAATTATTAAACAAGAAAGAAGCGGAACTTTTAAAGAAAACAAGACAAGAAACAACATATTAAATTACACTTTGAAATTATAATTAGTAAAAATAAAATTCCATAAAATGAAACAATATGATGCAAATTTGAAACATTTCTATCAACAATGAGGTCAGGTCTTTTATTCCCAGGCTGCTATAGATAAAAAAGTAAATAAATAAGAAAGAATGCGACTTAAACAAATTATTATTAAAGATTGGCTTCCTCTTGAAAATGCATTAGATAAATTTGCATATGATGCAACATTTCAAATCGAAATCATTTTTGATTGGCTTGTAGATAATAAATAAAACACAAAGGAGGCAATTCCTGAATTCTTAAAATTTAAAATGAACACGAAAGTTTATTTACAAATACGATAACTGAATTGATATTAAAAACCTGCCAAGAAATTGCTGGCTGACACAATAACATCAATAAACTAGAATAAGTATTTATTAATCATTTAGTATCAATTCTAACAAATACAACCAATTAAAATATAAGAAATCATGAAAAAACAAACTGGAATTTGTATTGACAAATCAAAAGCAATTATTGTCACTTTATTCAACGGAGAAGAAAAAGTAGTGGCTATAAACTCGGGTATAGAAAATCGAATCTATCACGTTGAGGAAGGAAATAAAGGAACCTTTTCTGGTAGTCATCACTCTAGTAGTGAAACACAATTTGATGAAAGAAAAAAAAATCAGCTAAAAAATTACCTCAAAGAAGTTCTTTTAAATATTAAAAACACGGACGAAATTTATATTTTTGGACCTTCCGAAACTAAAAACAAACTAGCCGAATTAATTAATTCAGATAAATCAAAAACGCACCCTATTCTTAAAGCTACAGAAACTTGTGATAGCGGACTGACAACCCACCAAATAATAGCAAAAGCAAAAGATTTTTTCAAGATCAAAGAGCCTCTTTTTTAATTTAATGTAATACTTTCAATTATTAAAACTTAACACCAAACCCACAATCGAATTTGTACCTTTGTTTCATAAAATATAAATTTATGCAACATATTATAGATCGCTTCATAAGTTACGTTACTATTGACACGGAATCAGATCCAAATTCAAACAGTACACCAAGTACCAAAAAACAATTGATCTTGGCTAATTTGTTAGTCAAAGAGCTTAACACAATTGGAATGAAAGAAGTTTCAATAGACTCCAATGGTTATATTATGGCTACTTTGCCTTCCAACATAGAGAAAGTTGTTCCTATAATAGGTTTTGTTTCGCATTATGACACTAGCCCTGATTTTAGCGGAACCAATGTAAACCCTCAAATTATTGAGAATTACAAGGGTGATGACATTGTACTTAATGCTGAACAAAATATCATTTTGTCACCTAATTATTTCAAAGATTTACTACAGTATAAAGGACAAACCTTAATTACTACTGATGGAACAACCCTTTTAGGGGCTGATGATAAAGCCGGTCTGACAGAAATTATTACTGCAATGGAATTTCTGATTAAAAATCCATCGATTAAACACGGGACATTAAAAGTTGGATTTACACCCGATGAAGAAATTGGTCGTGGAGCTGATTTGTTTGATGTAGAAAAGTTTGGAGCTGAATGGGCTTATACCATGGATGGAAGCCAAATTGGTGAGTTAGAATATGAAAATTTCAATGCTGCAGGTGCCAAAATCACTTTTAAAGGAAAAAGTGTTCATCCGGGATATGCTAAGGGAAAAATGATCAATTCAATGCTTATTGCAAATGCTTTTATCAATGAGTTACCCAAAAATGAAATTCCTCAGGAAACAAAAGGGTATGAAGGTTTCTTTCACCTTAATCACTTAAACGGAAGTATTGAGGAAACTGTTTTAGAATTAATTATCCGAGATCACGATGCTAAGAAATTCCTAAAAAGAAAAGAATTAGTTCATAAAATCACGGCCAAATTGAACAAGCAATATGCCAAGCAATTTGGTGAAGATATTGTTATCTCTGAAGTAAAAGATCAATACCTGAATATGAGAGAAATGGTTGAACCTGTAAAATTCATTGTTGATTTAGCGGAAAAAGCAATGAGAAATATCGGTATCAAACCAATTATCAAACCAATTCGAGGAGGAACTGATGGAAGCAGATTATCGTATATGGGATTGCCTTGTCCAAATATATTTGCTGGCGGACATAATTTTCATGGGAAATATGAATATGTTCCCGTTGAAAGTATGCAAAGGGCTGTTGAACTTATTGTAGAAATAGCTAAATTAACCGCTACCACTGATTTTTCGAAAACAAAGAAAAAAGAAAGTCACTCAAAAGCTAAGATTTCAAAAACAAAAAAGAAATAATTAAAAATTTTTATAAATAAAAAATGCCTCAAGTGAGGCATTTTTAAATTTTATATCAAGCAAATTATTTTTTTGCTAGAGTCGCACTCATTTCCATAGAAATTGCAGAACGTTCCATTTTCAATTTTCCAGACATCGTTTCAATTACTACTGTAGCCTCACCCAATTCAGCAATTTTTCCGTGAATTCCACTTTTTGTAATAATTCGATCTCCTACTTTAAGTTCAGATTCAAAAGTTTTTTCTTGTTTTGCTTTTTTCTGTTGTGGTCTGATCATAAAGAAATAGATGACTACAAACATCAAAATAAAAGGGGCGAATTGTTTAATTTGTTCCATAAGTTGTTTTAGTTTGAAATTATTCCGGAATGAGATCCGGGTTTTGAAGTTATTGCTGCCTTAATTGTTAGTAATTCCTGACCATTAGCTGTATTAGTTGTAATAGTTACTGTTTTTTGTTGCTGACCAGACTTACCGCTTGGATTAAAGATAACTCTAATTTTTCCTGACTTACCTGCCGGAATAGGCTCCTTTTGATATTCCGGAACAGTGCAACCACAAGATCCAACTGCATTGCTAATTAACAAATCAGAACTTCCTGTATTTTTAAATATAAAAGTGAATGCAACTTTATCTGTTCCGTTAATGGCACCAAAATCATGTTCCGTTGTTTCAAAAGTCATCACAGGAGATTTTATATTTGAAGAAACAGCTGAATTTGCTGCAGGTTCAGCTTGAGAATTTGTATCAGTCTGAACCGTTTTTGGCACTGCTTCTACTCCAGCATCAATTTTAGAAACTGCTCCTTCTTTTTTACAAGAAAATAAAAAAAAGATACTTATTACTGAAACCAAAAATATACTTTTATTAATCATAATATACTATTTATTACATTAAACCCCGACCGGTTTTACTTAACTTTTTGTTAGATTGAAATTCCTTAACAAGATTATCTAAAATACCATTGATAAAAATACTGCTTTTTGGTGTAGAATATTCTTTAGCGATTTCTAAATATTCGTTAATGGTCACCTTGACAGGTATTGATGGGAATTTTAAAAACTCACAAATTGCCATTTTTAAAATTATAGTATCAATTTCAGCAATTCGCTCTGTATCCCAATTAGGTGTTTTATCAATATATTCTTTTGCTAATTCTGATTCGTTTAGCACTGTTTTTCTATACAAAGCGGTAACAAATTCTTTATCTTCTGTGTCTTTGTATATTTTAGGAACTTTAAAACTTTCATCATCAACAGACTTAATCGCTTTTAATTGTTTAATAATTTGAGTGTTAACCAATGGAATATCATCTACCCACGTTAATTTATTATCCTCAAGATACTCGTACAGCTTATCGTTTGGCACAATTACTTCCATAAAAAGAGAAATAATAAATTGTTTATCTTCTTCAAAAGTATTGATTCTGTTGCACATATATTTTACATACAAATCACTTTCTTTAATAGCCGATAACAATAGTAAAATATAATCGTCGTTTAAGGACCAATTGGTAATCTTTCTGTTTTCTAAAGCGATACTTAAAGAATTGTTTTCAGCAAGTATTTGAAAAATACAGTTGTTGATAAACTTCTTGTTTGGATCGCGATCTTCAGCCGTAGTCAAGTGTTTAGCACTTGATCTTTGTAAAAAAACAGCTTCTTTCTTACAGATTTCTATCAAAGAAGAAAGCATTACCAAATAAAGATCTTGTATATTTTCAATACTATAAAGTAGAAATTTTTCTTCTTTTTCTAAACTGTCAGAACCATTTTGGTGCATCGCATAAATGGATTGCATCACTTTAACGCGGATATGTCTTCTATTTAACACTGTCTAAGAACTTTTATAAATTAAAGGAGCGAAAGAAAATCTTTCGCTCCGCAAAAATAGTAATTATATTGAAACTCTAATTTATTTTGCGTTTTCTTTTTTTCTTTCTATTATTCGATTTTCAGCAATTGATAAAGCCGCTTCGTATGTTGTAAGTCCTTTTGTTTCTGCAAAACTAAAAATTTCGAGCGTCGTATTGTAGATGTTTTCTGTTCTTCTCATCGCTTCTGTCTTGTCATATCCAACGATTTCAGAATAAACATTAATAATTCCACCGGCATTAATCAAAAAATCAGGAGCATATAAAATACCTCTTTCTTTTAAAATCTGACCATGAACTCGCTCATTTGCCAATTGATTATTAGCTGCACCAGCAATAACTCTAGCTTTAATTCTGTGAATTGTGTCATCATTTATAGTTGCTCCTAAAGCACAGGGCGCATAAATATCAACATCGGCACTGTATAAATCGGGTCCATTAAAGATTTTAGCACCATATTTAGACTGAATTTCTTCTAAACGGACCTGATTAATATCCGTAATCTGAACAGCTGCTCCTTCTTTTATTAAAAAATCAACCAAGGTTTCCCCAACATGACCAATTCCTTGTACCAAAATTCTTTTTCCTTCCAGATTTTCTGTTCCAAATTGGTACTTAGCAGCGGCTTTCATTCCCATATAAACACCATATGCAGTAACAGGTGAAGGATTACCCGATCCTCCTTTACTTTCAGAAATTCCAGTTACATATGGAGTTACTTCTCTAATCAAATCCATATCTTGGGTTGTTGTCCCAACATCCTCAGCTGTGATATACCTTCCACTTAAAGAATTTACATATTCCCCAAATTTGCGAATCATCGCCGGTGTTTTATCGATTTTTGAATCACCAATAATAACTGCTTTTCCTCCACCAAGATTCAATCCCGTAATGGCTGCTTTATAGGTCATTCCTCGAGACAACCTCAAAACATCGTTTAAGGCCTCCCATTCATTTGCATATTTCCACATTCTAGTCCCTCCTAATGCAGGTCCTAAAACTGTGTTATGAATTCCAATTATAGCTTTTAAACCCGTATCTTTGTCGTTGCAAAAAATAATTTGCTCATGATTATCAAATGATAATTGTCCAAAAACAGGATCCATTTTTTGAAGCTCTTTTACATTTAAAATTTCTGCATTCATAATTTTATAAATATTAAGTTATTGTGATTTAATCAAAAATCTAATACAAATTTATGCTTAAATTACAGATATCGCACTATTTTAATCAAAAATTAGTTATTTGATAATATTATTAGTACAAATAGTATAGCTTTAAAAATAAAGAATTTTAAAATATTTAACCAAAATTTAAAACTTAATAGCCCGTTTATCTCTTAAAAATGAAAGAATTACAATATTTAAATAAATACTTTGTCAAATATAAATACAGCTTTCTGATTGGTATTTTGACAACAATAGTTGCCCAAATATTTTCTTTATTTACCCCAAAATTGATTAGCAAATCTTTTAAAGCAATCGAAAGTTTCTCCAAAGAAAGTACATTAAATGTTTCTATTATCCGGGCAGAACTACTACAAAACATCTTATTAATCATAGCAACTACAATTATAGCCGGCTTTTTGACATTTTTAATGCGTCAAACTCTCATCGTTATGTCGCGTCATATTGAATTTGATTTGAAAAATGAAGTATTCCGCCAATATGAAAATTTGTCACAAAATTTCTACAAACAAAACAGAACAGGGGATTTAATGAACCGAATTAGTGAAGATGTAGGAAAAGTCCGCATGTATGTTGGCCCAGCAGTAATGTATACCATTAATACATTCATCCGTTTTGCTATTGTTATAGTTTATATGTATAATGTATCACCTACATTAACTTTGTATACTCTGTTACCCCTTCCTCTTTTGTCCTTTGCCATTTTTAAATTGAGTTCAGAAATCAATAAAAGAAGTACTATTTTTCAACAATACTTATCGAAGATATCCAGTTTTACTCAAGAAATATTTTCTGGTATTCGCGTAATTAAAGCCTACTCCTTAGAAAACCAACATCAAAAAAACCTAATCGATTTATCTATAGAAAGTAAAGCAAAAAGTATGAGTCTGGCCAAGGTACAATCCCTTTTTGGCCCTTTAATGCTGGCACTAATTGGAATGAGTAATCTTGTTGTAATCTATTTTGGTGGCATGATGTATATTAATGGAAGTATTCAGAGTATTGGAACAATTGCAGAATTTATTCTATATGTGAATATGCTGACATGGCCAGTTGCCTCTTTAGGTTGGGTTTCTTCTATGGTTCAGGAAGCAGAAGCTTCTCAGAAACGAATCAATGAATTTTTGAAAATTCAACCTGATATTCAAAATAATCAATCCGGAAAATCTATAATTAACGGATCTATCGTTTTTAATAATGTAAACTTTACGTATGAAGACACTAATATTAAAGCCCTTCAAAATGTAAGTTTTTCTATTAATAAAGGACAAACTTTAGCTATTCTTGGAAAAACTGGTTCTGGCAAATCGAGTATAATATCGCTAATAAGCAGATTATATGACCTTACTGATGGTGAAATACTTATGGATGGAACCGAAATAACCCAGCTCAATTTATTTGATTTACGAAATAGCATCGGCATTGTTCCACAAGATGCTTTCTTGTTTTCGGATTCGATAAAAAATAATATCAAATTTGGAAAAGAAAATGCAACCGATGAGGAAGTTGTCGAAGCAGCTAAAAAAGCAGTTGTTCACGACAATATTATTAACTTCAACAAACAATACGACACCATTTTAGGAGAACGTGGTATTACGCTTTCAGGGGGACAAAAACAAAGAGTTTCTATAGCAAGGGCTATAATTAAAAATCCAAAGATATTATTACTTGACGACTGTCTTTCAGCTGTAGATACCGAAACAGAAGAAACTATTTTAAATAATTTATTAGAATTCTGTAAAGATAAAACTACAATAATTGTTAGTCACCGAGTTTCTTCCGCTAGAAATGCAGATAAAATAATAATTCTAGATGAAGGTAAAATAATCGAACAAGGATCTCATAATCAATTGATAAATGCAAATGGATATTACGCAGCCTTGTATTTAAAACAACTTTCCGAAAAAGATTTATAATAATTGTTGTTTTATATTACAATTTTTATCATTTTTGAAAACCTAATTAAAGAACCAAATTGATAGAAAGAGTATGAGAGAAAATGACATGTTAGAAAAAGAAGAAATTTTTTCAAAAGTTTTAAGAGCTGGTAGAAGAACCTACTTCTTTGATGTAAGAGCAACAAAAGCGGATGATTATTACATTACAATTACCGAAAGCAAAAAATTCACTGAGGAAGATGGTTCATTTCACTTCAAAAAACATAAAATTTACTTATATAAAGAGGATTTTACAGCTTTCACTGATATTCTGGAAGAAATGACTTCATATGTTTTAAACCATAAAGGCGAAGAAGTAATATCTGAAAGACATCAAAAAAACTTTAAGAAAGAATATCCCACAGAAAAAGAAGAAGATGAATTGCCAACATCCAGCAGTTTTACAAATATAGAGTTCGATGATATTTAATTATAGATAAATACATTAAACAATAGTTAAAAGCCTGAAAATCATTTATTTTTCAGGCTTTTCTATGTAATTTTAGTTTTTAATAATTAAATCATTGAATTGTACTATGAATAAAAACTACACCTTTCTTGATTTTTTTTATTCTGTACTTTTTTCTGAAAAAGTAAAAAAAAATAGTGAACTAACTATTGTTTCTATTGCAATAGTAAGTTTTGTTCTCCACCTGTCTATTATTGCACTAGTTGATTTAGAAATACTACACCTTAATGATCATTCTAAATTATTAAGCAATCCAATTGCTGCTATTTACACTCCTTTTTCCTTTATTTTAATTTACGAGGTATATCTATTAGTCTATTATCTTCCCAAATCGACCTCTACCTATATAGGAAAACAATATGAAATTATAACCTTAATTGTAATCCGAAGAATTTTTAAAGATTTATCGAAATTAGAATTTACCTCTGATTGGTTTAATATCAAATACGATCTTGAATTTACCTATGATTTAATAGCAACACTCTTTTTGTTTTTTTTAATCTTACTTTTTAATCAACTGAATAAAAAAGAACTAAAAATACCGGATTTAAATACTTCTGAAATTGTAAAATTCATCCATTTAAAGAAAATTATAGCGCTTTTTTTAATACCAATATTTCTGCTTTTATCCCTTTTTAGCTTAGGGAAATGGATTTACGAAAGTTTTTTCTCACTCTCTCAGATGGTATATTCCATTAAAGATATTAATAAAATATTTTTTGATGACTTTTTTACTATCCTAATTTTAACAGACGTATTATTGCTTTTATTTTCTTTTTTACATACCAATAAATTTAATAAAGTAATTCGGAATTCTGGTTTTATAATATCCACAATATTAATAAAATTATCCTTTGGAACGGAGGGAATATTAAATACAATATTAATTGTAGTCGCTGTCTTATTTGGTGTAATAATTTTGGCGATTCACAACAAATATGAAAAATTAGAAGATAGAATAGCAATATAAAACCTAATTAATTAATTTAGAACTCTGGAGAAATTAGTATTTAAAAATTTCCTGAAAACTAATAATTAAAAAGCTTTCTTTAGACAATAGCTCTATAATTATCTATATAGAATTCAAAAACTGATTTCTTGGAATTGCTGAGTTTACAGTTTGATTAACTGTTACAATAAAAATTCTCAATTTTAAAATAGAAGAAGTTATCAATTTTTAAGATATTAATTTTAAAACTAATTATTTATTTCAAAAAAAATTAATCTATTTTTAAAATTGGTGATTTTTTTTTATAAATTTAGTTTTTTTAAAATGATGATTTAATACATAAATGACACAAACGGCTTCAAATACTGTCCCGCTGGGAACTAATGCTCCAAAATTCAAATTAAAAGACTGTAATTCAAACATTAGCTATTCTTACAATGAATTAAAAGGATCTAAAGGAACCCTACTGATTTTTATTTGTAATCATTGTCCATTTGTTTTAAATTCTATCGAAGAAATTGTTAGAATAGCAAATGATTACAGGGTTCAAGGCATTGGTATCGCGGCTATATCTAGTAATGACATCCTTAAATATCCGCAGGACAGTCCTGATTTAATGACAGAATTTGCGTTTGATAACAAAATAGAATTTCCCTATTTGTTTGATGAAAATCAAGAAATTGCAAAGGAATTAAATGCGGCTTGTACTCCTGATTTTTATCTATTTGATGCCCAAGACCATCTTTTCTATCACGGACAATTAGATGATTCCCGACCCGGAAACGGAATACCATTAAGCGGGACTGACTTAAGAGGGGCCATAGATGCTCTTGTTTATAACCGAACTTTAGCTGCTGTTCAGAAACCAAGTTTAGGTTGCAACATCAAATGGAAATAAATTTATAATTAATTTAAGTAAACCGAATGGAAATATTTCATATAAGTGCCGAATGTTATCCCGTAGCCAAAGTGGGCGGCCTGGCAGATGTAGTTGGAGCACTTCCAAAATACCAAAATTTATTGGGTCAAAATGCAAAAGTAATTTTACCTGCCTATGATACTAAATTTAAAAATGAAAATCATTTCGATAAAATCTATGAAGGAGAACTAAAATTGGGCTGGTTCCATTTTTCGTATTCAATAGTAAAAGAAAGAACGAATAAGCTAGGTTTCGAACTCTACCTCATTTCTATTCCGGATTTATTTAATCGGCCTAACGTATATTCTTACGAAGATGATATAGAGCGTTTCGCCGCTTTTCAAATTGCTTTTTTGAATTGGCTGACAGAAACTAATCAACATCCGGACATTTTACATTGCCACGATCATCATACCGGATTAATTCCGTTTATGGTTCAATTTTGCCATAACTATAAAGCTTTGAAAAATACACCAACACTAATTACTATTCATAACGGGCAATATCAAGGAGCTTTCAGTTTTGATAAAATAGATTATTTGCCCGAATTTGACCAATCTAGATTAGGCTTCTTAGAATGGAATGGACTCATAAATCCTCTGGCATCGGCAATAAAATGTGCTTGGAAAGTAACTACCGTTTCCCCTTCTTATTTAGAGGAAATTAGTTTTGCTGCCAATGGTTTGGAAAACTTACTCCGATATGAAAGACCTAAATCCATTGGTATTCTGAACGGAATTGATATCGAGGTTTGGAATCCTAAAACTGATGAAATGCTAGTGGCTAATTTCAATCATAAAACCTTTAAAACGGGCAAAGAAAAGAATAAAAACCAACTTTGTGAACAATTTAATTTGGATCCTTCAAAACCACTTTTTACTTTTATAGGAAGATTAGTTGGAGAGAAAGGGGCAGATCTATTGCCTCAAATTTGTAGTATTGCTTTAACAGAACATCATCAAAATATTAATATTTTGATATTAGGTTCCGGTGAACCGGAAATAGAACGAAATTTGGAAGATTTAAAACCATTTTTTGAAGGAAATTACAATGCTTTCATAGGATATAATGAGAAACTATCACATCAGATTTATGCGGGTGCCGATTATTTATTAATGCCGTCAAGAGTAGAACCTTGTGGATTAAACCAAATGTACGCGCTACGATACGGAACAATTCCAATTGTAAGAAGAACAGGAGGTTTAAAAGATACAATCGTTGATATTGGTGATGATGGTTTTGGAATTTGTCACGATCAAGCAAGTGTTTTTGATGTGATTCACAGTATAAACAGAGCCGTTTTATTATTTGAAAATCAGATAAAAACAAAAGAAATTATCAAAACAATCATGCAAATTGATCATTCTTGGGATAAAGTTGCAGAAGAATATATAAATACCTACCAATCCATAATACTATAAAATATGAAAAAAAGCACATTAGCCATCATATTAGGTGGCGGACAAGGGTCCCGATTATCTCCATTAACCGAAAGTCGTTCCAAACCTGCAGTTCCAATTGCTGGAAAATACAGATTAGTAGATATTCCGATTTCAAATTGTATTAATTCTGATATAAAAAGAATGTTCGTTTTGACGCAATTCAATTCGGCATCTCTAAATCAACATATTAAAAATACCTATCATTTTAGCCATTTTAGCACCGCCTTTGTTGATATTTTAGCCGCTGAACAGACGCCTGATAACCCAACATGGTTTCAGGGAACAGCAGATGCTGTAAGACAATGTATGGGTCATTTTTTAAATCACGAATTTGATTATGCTTTGATCTTATCCGGTGATCAATTGTACCACATGAACTTTAATGAAATGATTAAAGCGCATGAAAATAGTGGTGCTGCAATTTCTATAGCTACTTTACCTGTAACGGCGAAAGAAGCATCTGAATTTGGAATTTTAAAAACGGATTCCGAAAATTTCATTAGCTCGTTCATAGAAAAACCCGCGGCAGAATTGTTGCCGGAATGGACTTCGGAAGTGAGCGATGAAATGAAAGGAGAAGGCAAAAACTATTTGGCCTCCATGGGTATTTATATATTCAATAGAGAACTACTAGTTGAATTAATGGAAAACCCAGACACTAAGGATTTCGGTAAAGAAATTATTCCGCAAGCGATCGGAAAACATAAAATATTAAGTTACCAATACGAAGGTTACTGGACTGATATTGGAAATATCGATTCTTTTTTTGAGGCTAATTTAGGGCTCACAGACGAGATTCCAAAATTCAATCTTTTTGATAATTCCTCTAAAATTTATACCCGGGCCCGTGTTTTACCTCCCTCAAAAATAACTGGCGCTACTGCAATTGATAAATCAATGATAACGGAAGGTTGCATCATAAATTCGGCTAAAATAACACATTCCGTTGTTGGTATTCGAAGTAGAATCGGTAAAGATACTACGATTACCAATTCCTATTTAATGGGAAATGATTTCTATCAAAATTTAGAAGAAATCAGTTCCAATGCAGAGCATAACATCATAAATATCGGAATTGGAGAACGCTGCTTTATTGACAATACCATAGTAGATAAAAATTGCCGTATCGGAAATGACGTTCACCTTATTGGCGGCAAACATTTGCAAGATACTAACACCAATTTGTATACAGTGAGAGACGGGATAATAGTAGTTAAAAAAGGAGCTACTTTACCCGACGGATTTACAGTTTAAAAATAATTTTAAATAAAAGCCCCAATAGCGATTTTCATCTTATTGGGGCTTTTGTTATATAGGAACTAATTTTGCAAAAAAGCAATCTTGGTTTATTTTACATCCATTAATTCTACATCAAAAATCAAAGTAGCATTTGGCGGAATTGCACCTCCAGCACCTCGAGAACCATATCCTAAATGTGATGGTATAACAAAACGAGCTTTATCTCCTACTCGCAATAATGCAATACCTTCATCCCAACCCTCAATTACTTGACCTTCTCCTAATCTAAAATCGATTGGTTTTTTTCTTGGATAAGAGCTATCAAAAACTTTTCCGTTCTCTAGTGACCCCTCATAATGAACAGATACTGTTTTGCCATTTTCTGCTTTCTTACCTTCTCCCCTTTGGATAAATTGGTAACGCAATCCACTCTCTGTTTTTTCAAATCCAGCTGCTAATTTTTCCATTTTAGCTTCAGCATCCGCTTTTAAAGCAAATTCTCTTTTGGTTCTGGCGCCTTCAAAAGTTCTAAAAGCCTCAACTGCATTCCATTTTTCAGCTTCCTCACCTACTCTGATTATTTCTAATGTCTCCAAAACATCACCCTGCTCTACAGCATCAACTACATCCTGACCTTCTACCACATGACCAAAAACAGTATGTTTGTTATCCAACCAATCAGTTGGAATATGCGTGATAAAAAACTGAGAACCATTAGATCCAGGACCAGAATTAGCCATCGAAAGGACTCCGGGACGATCGTGTTTTAAGCTTGGGTGAAATTCATCTTCAAATTTATAACCGGGATCACCTGTTCCTGTTCCTTGAGGGCAACCTCCTTGAATCATAAAATTAGGAATCACACGATGAAATTTTAATCCATCATAGAATTTAACTCCTTGAGGTTTCACTTTATTTTCAATATTTCCTTCTGCTAATCCTACAAAGTTACCAACTGTTCCAGGAGTCAAATCGTGAGTTAGTTTAACTAAAATTGACCCTTTTGTAGTATTAAATTTAGCGTATATTCCGTTTTCCATTTTAATTGTTTTTTATTCGAATGCAAATTTACGAAATAAATTACACAATGCGCCATTGCGAAATTTAGAAAAAAGAAAACTAACACGATAAAATAAAAATATTGGGTTTTCTTAGCAGAGTCAGCTTAATAGAAGAAATCTTCTACTGATTTTAGAACAAAATCGACAATTAAAAACTTTGTACCTTTGTAAAATAGAAAATAAAAAATGCGAATAGACATAGTTACCCTTTTACCTGAATTATTGCGAAGTCCATTTGAAGCGTCCATCATGAAACGCGCCATTGACAAAGGACTGGTAGAGGTTCATTTTCACAATTTACGCGATTATACAACGAATAAGCAGAAAAGTGTTGATGATTATCCATACGGTGGTGGAGCTGGAATGGTAATGACCGTGCAACCTATTGATGCTTGTATTTCTTATTTATTAAGTGAAAGATCCTATGATGAAGTTATATATATGACACCTGACGGAGAAACCTTAAATCAAAAAATGGCCAATACCATGTCGATGTACGAAAATATCATTATTTTATGTGGCCATTATAAAGGCGTAGACCAACGTGCCCGAGATCATTTTATTACAAAAGAAATTTCTATTGGTGATTATGTTTTATCTGGAGGAGAACTAGGAGCCTTAGTGCTATCGGACGCTTTAATCCGATTGATCCCTGGTGTTTTGAGTGATGAAACTTCCGCCTTGACGGATAGTTTTCAAGATAATTTGTTATCACCACCTATATATACTCGCCCAGCAGATTATAAAGGATGGAAAGTACCGGAAATTCTAACTAGCGGGAATTTTGCCAAAATAGACAAATGGCGGGAAGATATGGCCTATGAGCATACAAAAACCAGAAGACCTGATTTGTTGAATGAATCATAAAGTCATGATGTCAAACACAAAAAGTATATTTATTTTATAAAATTTTTGAACTATGACTTGTGAATTTCGACTTTTTTTGTAATTTCGCGTCCATATTAGACCAACCTCTGGCGAAGTCCGCGAATGTTGCTTTAATTTAAAACCATAATTAAAAATAGCATGGCAGATTTAATGAAATTCGTAAATGACGAATTTGTAACAAGAAAAGATTTCCCAGTTTTCGGAGCAGGTGATACAATCACTGTTTTTTATGAAATTAAAGAGGGTGAAAAAACAAGAACTCAGTTTTTCAAAGGAGTAGTTATTCAAAGAAGAGGTTCTGGTGCTACAGAAACTTTTACCATCCGTAAAATGTCAGGTGCTGTTGGAGTAGAACGTATATTTCCAGTAAATTTACCAGCCTTACAAAAAATTGAAATCAATAAAAAAGGTGCTGTTCGTAGAGCTCGTATTTTCTACTTTAGAGAACTTACTGGTAAAAAAGCCAAAATTAAAGATAAAAGAAGATAGTCCTCTATCTCTAATTATTAAAAGTCTCGACCTAGTCGAGACTTTTTTTTGACAAAAAAAGAAGTTTTAAATTATTCTTTTCTTGATTTAAAGTTCTTTTTTTGTCTAATTCACAAAAAAATCGTTATAGTTTGTTAACTAAATTACATTTTATATTGATTTTTATATATTTGCAGTACTAAAATAATAAAAAAACAGATCCAGAATGACAAAAATTAAAGTAGCTAATCCAGTTGTAGAGTTGGATGGCGATGAAATGACAAGAATTATTTGGAGATTTATTAAAGATAAATTAATTCTCCCTTATTTAGAATTAGATATTAAATATTATGATCTAGGTATTGAAAGCCGAGAGGCTACCAAAGACCAAATTACAATTGATTCTGCCGAAGCCATTAAAAAATACAATGTTGGTATTAAATGTGCTACTATTACTCCTGATGAAGATCGAGTGAAAGAATTCAACTTATCAAAAATGTGGAAATCTCCTAACGGAACCGTTCGTAATATAGTTGGTGGAACCGTATTTCGGGAACCAATAATCATGAGTAATGTTCCCCGTTATGTTCAAGGCTGGACAAAACCAATCGTAATTGGTCGTCACGCTTTTGGAGATCAATACAAAGCAACCGACACGGTTATCAAAGGAAAAGGAAAATTAACAATGACTTTTGTTCCCGAAGAAGGTGAAACCCAAACTTGGGAAGTTTACGATTATGAAGGGGATGGAGTGGCTATGGCAATGTACAATACCGACGAGAGTATCTACGGATTTGCACATTCTTCTTTCCAAATGGCATTGACTAAAAAATGGCCTTTATACCTTTCTACTAAAAATACTATTTTGAAAGCTTATGATGGGCGTTTCAAAGATATTTTTGAAGAAGTTTACCAACAAAGCTATAAAGAAGAATTTGAAAAAACAGGAATTACTTATGAGCATCGTTTAATTGATGACATGGTTGCTTCTGTAATGAAATGGAATGGTGGATTTGTTTGGGCTTGTAAAAATTATGATGGTGATGTTCAATCAGATACTGTTGCTCAAGGATTTGGATCTTTAGGTTTAATGACTTCGGTTCTAGTAACCCCTGACGGAAAAACAGTTGAAGCAGAAGCTGCTCACGGTACTGTTACACGTCATTATCGTCAACACCAACAAGGTAAAGCAACTTCTACTAACCCCATAGCTTCCATTTTTGCTTGGACAAGAGGCTTAGAACATAGAGGTAAATTAGACCAAAACCAACCTTTAATCGATTTTTGTCATACTTTAGAACAAGTGTGTATAGATACGGTCGAAAGCGGAAAAATGACTAAAGATTTAGCAATTCTAATTTATGAAGATAAGCTAACTGTTGCTAATTATTTGACAACTGAAGACTTCCTTGAAGCTATTCAGGAAAATTTAAACGCAAAATTAGTATAAGTATTTAAAAATAATTACTTTTAAAAGCTGTCTTCCAATCAGGAAGATAGCTTTTTTTTTAAATAAAAAATACAATATGAATTCAAAAAAAGTCAGAATTACAAAAACAGAAATCTTATCCGACAATTGGTATATATTACGTAAAATAACATTTGACTACCTAAAAAAAAACGGCACTTGGGAAACGCAATATAGAGAGGCATACGATAGAGGAAATGGTGCAACTATTTTACTTTACAACAAAGAAAATCAAACCGTAATTTTGACACGACAGTTCCGAATCCCCACCTATCTAAATGGGAATGAATCCGGTATGCTAATTGAATCCTGTGCTGGTCTTTTAGAAAAAGAAGATCCTGAATCCTGTATCAAAAGAGAAACCGAAGAAGAAACAGGATATCAGATATCTAATGTGAAGAAGATTTTCGAAATGTACATGTCTCCAGCTTCAGTGACTGAAATTGTCTATTTTTTTGTAGCCGAATACAACAAAGAAATGAAAATAAATAATGGCGGGGGACTAGAATTAGAACAAGAAGAAATTGAAGTGCTGGAAATCCCTTTTGAAAAAGCATATCAAATGATTGCGAGCGGGGACATTATGGATGCCAAAACGGTATTGCTTTTACAATATGCAAAAATAAACAATCTTTTTTAACATTTGTTCACAAAAAAATTAGTTGATTTAGACAAAATTTTTTATCCGTTTTTAGTTACTTTTGGACTTTAATTGTATCAAGGATGAATTTGAAGTTTTTTTGTACTCTATTATTATTTACAGCCTTTTTAGGCCGAACTTATTCTCAGGAAAAATTTACACTTAGCGGTATAATAACGGACTCCAAGAGCAATGAAACACTCATTGGTGTCAACCTCTTTATCCCTGAATTAAAAACAGCTGCAACAACTAATGAATACGGATTTTATTCGATAACCGTACCCAAAGGAACCTATACCTTTCAAATAACCTACTTGGGATTTCAGACCATTGAACAAAATATAGTTCTCGATAAAAATACCAAGGCTAATTTTAAACTCAGTGCCTTAGAAGAACAATTAAAGGAAGTAATTGTCAATTCAAATAAAAACACGACGAATACTCGAAAGGCAGAAATGAGTGTCAACAAACTCTCAATTGCCACTATAAAAAGAATGCCAGTTGTGCTAGGAGAAGTAGATGTTTTAAAATCTTTATTGCTTCTACCGGGTGTCACTAATGCAGGGGAGGGCGCTTCCGGCTTTAATGTTCGCGGAGGTGGAGCTGATCAAAATCTAATTCTTTTAGACGAAGCAACGATATTCAATTCATCACATGTCTTCGGTTTTTTCTCTGTTTTTAATCCTGATGCTATCAAAGATTTAAAACTGTACAAAGGTGGGATTCCGGCGCGATATGGAGGCAGAGCATCTTCTGTTTTAGACATCTATCAAAAAGATGGAAATAGTAATAATTTTCACATGAACGGAGGTATTGGGCTGATTTCAAGTCGCTTGTTGGCCGAAGGACCTATCGTAAAAGACAAAGGGTCATTTTTAATTGCTGCCCGTGGTTCTTATGCCCACTTATTTTTAAAATTGTCCAAAGATCAAAAGAATAATTCCGCATATTTCTATGACTTAAATGCCAAATTTAGCTACAAATTAAACCCAAACAACAGCCTTTATTTGTCGGGCTACTTCGGTCGAGATGTCTTCAGTTTAAATAAAAGCTTTACGAATATCTATGGTAATTCAACATTAAATTTAAGATGGAATCATTTGTTTTCCGATAAGTTATTTTCGAATTTATCAGTAATCTATAGTGATTATTATTACGGCTTAGATCTAGATTTCGTAGGATTCAAATGGGATTCCGGAATAAAAAACTATAATATTAAATATGATTTCAAACATTACATTTCAGATAACTTTAAATTGAATTATGGAATAAACGCAATTTATTACAGTTTCAATCCAGGTACTATAAAACCTTCAAATGCAGAATCTGGTATAAATTTTGATCAATTGGATAAAAAAAATGCGTTTGAACCCGCAATATATATTGATGCGGAACATGAAATTACTAAAAAAATTGCTCTTTCCTACGGCTTGAGGTACAGTCTTTTTTATCGTTTGGGAGCATCAAATGTCAACATTTACGAGAACAACAACCCCTTGCTTTTTAATTCGGATATGCAGATATATGAAAAGGCTACTCCAATAGGGTCTCAATTTTACGATAAAAACAAAACCATTGCAAAATTTGATAATCTGGAGCCTAGAGCTGCAATTGCTTATCAATTTAAAGAAAATCAATCTGTAAAATTAAGCTACAACAGAATGGTTCAATATTTACAGTTAATTTCAAACACCTCTTCTCCTACTCCATTAGACGTTTGGACCCCTAGTGACAATTTTATTAAACCTCAAATCGCAGATCAAGTTGCTGTTGGATATTTTAAGAATTTTAGCAATGACCGTTATTCTATAGAAATTGAAACCTATTTCAAAAAAGTTAAAAACAGATTAGATTATATAGATGGCGCAAATCTAATAGCCAACAACGCAATAGAACAAATCATTTTAAATGGTCAATTAAGGTCCTATGGACTTGAAATGATGTTACGAAAAAACGAAGGCAAACTAACGGGCTGGATCTCCTACACATTATCCAAATCAGAACAACAAACACCCGGCAGAACTCTTCAGGAAAGCGGAATAAACAATGGCGCTTGGTACAATTCGGCCTTTGATAAATTACATAATATAGCGATAACAACTTCCTACAAAAAAAGTGAAAAATGGACTTACGGAGCTAATTTTGCGCTTCAAACAGGCCAACCAGTAACCTATCCTATTGGACAATATCGCTATCAGGGCGTTACAATTCCTAGCTATGGATTACGAAATGCTGACAGACTTCCAACCTATCACCACCTTGATGTATCAGCAACTCTAACTCCTAAAAAAAATGATTCTAGAAATTGGAAAGGGGAATGGGTTTTTAGTATTTACAACCTCTACAATCGAAAAAACGCAGCATCTATTAATTTTAGACAGAATGCAGACACTGGAAACAATGAAGCAGTAAAAACATCTATTTTTGGAATAGTTCCAGCCGTTAGTTATAATTTTAAATTTTAGACTCAATGAAAAATACATATTTTGTTGTCGTAGTGTTCCTCCTAAGTTTATCTTTCAGTTCTTGTGAAGAAGTCGTAAATATTAATTTAAAAAATGCAGCTCCTAAATTGGTTGTTGATGCGACAATCAACTGGAAAAAAGGAACTCCGGGTAATGAACAAAAAATTAAATTAACGACCACTACCGATTTTTATTCTACAGAAGTACCTATCGTTTCTGGTGCAATTATATTCATTAAAAATAGCACTAACAATATCTTTAATTTTAATGAAATAGGCAAAACCGGAGAATATTTTTGTTCTAATTTTATTCCTAAAATTGATGAAACCTACACTTTAACCGTAATTCAAAATAATCAAACCTATACCGCTTCAGAAAAACTGAAATCAGTAGCTCCCATAATAGATATCCTTCAAAACAATCAAGGGGGATTTACAGGGAAAAACATCGAATTAAAGACTACTTTCAAAGATCCTGCAGACCAAGATAATTTTTATTTATACCGATATATCTATTCCAATCAGTTAAAATTTGATTATTATGTAGATCAAGATACTTTTTTTCAAGGTAATGATTTCTTTAGTCTCTCACAAAATAGAGATATTATAGCGGGTGAAAATATAGAAGTCAGCCATTTTGGAATTTCAAAAACATTCTATAATTATATGAATGTACTTTTAAGTATTTCCGGTAACAGAGGTGGAAGCCCATTTCAGTCTCCTCCTGCAACCGTAAGAGGAAATATTATAAACACATCCAATACGTCTAATTTTGCACTAGGTTATTTCAGATTAGGTGAAGTCGATACCCGAAAATATACCGTGCAGTAATAGTAAATCACGAATCAACAAAGAAGATCCTCACCCTTTGAGCAGCTTAACAGTAATTTGAGAATAAAATAAATTCTTTTAGCTATTTTTACAGTATAATTTTTAATCTAAATAAATGTCTTCCCACCATATTGTTCGTGACGATCAGGAGCCTGCACTTATAATCGCAAACGGAGCTTCCTGCAATCCAGAATTATTAGGTCAATTATTAGAATGGTCTCCTCTAGTTGTGGTATTAGATTCTGCAATTGAAAGAGTTATAGAACTAAACATAAAAGTAGATGTAGTATTAGGCGACTTTGACAGGGGCTTCGATCCTCAAGAATTTATTAAATCGCAATTTCCCATAGAAATTGTTCATACTCCTGATCAAAATAAAACCGATTTAGAAAAGGCATTTGATTATTTAATTAAAAGAAAAATTCCAGCTGTAAATGTAGTCTGGGCTACAGGCAAGAGAGCAGATCATACAATAACGAACCTAACCAACATTGTAAATTATAGGGGCTTATTGAAAATTGTAATTTTAGACGATCATTCAAAAATATTTATGCTTCCGCGAAACTACCAAAAATGGTATACTGCTAACACAAACATCTCCCTAATCCCAATTGGAATTGTAAGTGGAATTCATTCTAAAAATTTAGTTTATCCTCTAGAAAATGATACGCTAACTATGGGCTACAGAACCGGAAGTAGCAATGCTGTCGCCAAAGATGGTATTGTAAGTATCGAACATCTCGAAGGAGATCTCTTGATGATGGAATGCGTAGATTAAGAACTATTCTTTAAAGATAATTATGGAAGCTTTGAAACCAGTTGCCAAATTCCATTGATTGGCCGAAATCAATAAGCCTTTATCATCATAAACCTGAAACTCGGCAGTGTTTGGACCATACAAACCTTGATTTAATGCTTCAAATTCTATTTTATTAAAACCTTTCTCTAATGGAAGATCAAGTCCTTGATAGGAATTATTCAAATAAATTCTGGCCAAAACTACCCTTCCATTCACCAATACTTTAATTTCATCTCCATCAACTTCTCCAAAATCACGATAACTGATTTTTACAAAAGCAGCATTACTTTTAAAATCACCTAAATATTGATTTTGGCGGAACATTTTTGAATCAAAGCCTCCTTCTTTCTTATTTAATTTATCCAAATAAGCATCACCTGGATTAACAAAAGTATTAGTATTTATAAATTGTATCTTAGTTTTCTCCATCATTATAGGAGCAGAACTTGGTTTAAATGCGGGATCAGGCAAAAAAGGAGAAATAGAAACCTTAGGATTTACCGTACTATTAACAGGATTAAACGTATTTGATTTATTCATAAACTCACTTTGAGCCTTCAGATTAAATGAAAAACAAATTCCAATAAGAGTTAAATAAATCAATTTCATGCCAAATAATTTTATAATATTCCTTTTAAAATGGAACCACTAATTTACAAAAATAAAATTAATACAATTTATTTCAAGCATATGGTTTTTATCATTTTTTTACAATTTTAAAATTTGAAAGGGTGAATGACTATATTTGCCGAATATGGAAAAAGCAAAACCAAAAGTCGCTATCGAAAAAACAAATTTACATCCAAGAAATCTTCATCGTTTTGGATATGATTTTGCCAAATTAATAGAGGCTAATACTGAATTCGAGAACTTTGTTTCTATTAATCAACACCAATTAGAAACTATTGATTTTGCTAATCCAGAAGCCGTAAAGTCACTTAATAAATCATTGCTCATAAAGGATTACGACATCCTTAACTGGGATATTCCTGCTAATTTTCTTTGCCCACCAATTCCGGGAAGAGCAGATTATATTCATTATATCGCCGATTTATTAGCAACCTCAAATAACGGAATTATTCCCCTTGGCGAAAACACACAAGGTTTAGACATTGGTATTGGCGCCAATTGTATTTATCCAATAATTGGAAATTCCATATATGGATGGAGCTTTGTAGGTACCGATATCGATGAAGAAGCAATTCAAAACTGCAAGAAAATCATCGAAACCAATCCTCGATTAATAGATTTCATTAGTTTACAATTACAAGTCGACCCCCGTTTTATTTTTAAAAACATAATGCAAACTGAAGATCGTTTTGCCTTTACAATTTGCAACCCTCCTTTTCATGCTTCTCAAGATGAAGCAACAAAAGCAAGTCTTAGAAAAATTAATAATTTAGAAAATAAAAGAACGACCCAAGCCATCTTAAATTTCGGTGGTCAAAATGCCGAATTATGGTGTGAAGGTGGTGAATTGGGATTCATTACTCAAATGATTTATGAAAGTGCAAAATATCCTATGCAATGCCTCTGGTTTACCAGCCTAGTTTCTAAAAAGGAAAATCTACCTAGTCTATACAAAACATTAGCAAAAGTAAGCGCGGTTGCTATAAAAACAATTGATATGGGACAAGGTCAAAAAACCAGCAGAATAATTGCCTGGACCTTTTTATCGGAAGCACAACAAAAAAATTGGAATTAACAAAAGTTAATCTAATCCTAGTTTGTCATCTTCCTTAAATTACTATGGCCTAACTTTTGTACATTTGTATTTCTTAAACCTGCATCTTTTTTATAAATGAATTTCCAAGTAGTTTCGGATTACAAGCCTAAGGGCGATCAACCACAAGCAATTGAAAAATTAGCCCAAGGAATTATTGATGGTGAAAAATACCAAACTCTTCTCGGAGTCACGGGTTCCGGAAAAACATTTACCGTCGCCAATGTTATCGAAGAAGTACAAAGACCAACCTTGGTTTTAGCACACAATAAAACTTTGGCAGCGCAATTATATTCGGAATTTAAACAGTTTTTTCCGAACAATGCGGTAGAATATTTTGTTTCTTATTACGATTATTATCAGCCGGAAGCTTTTATGCCCGTAACTGGGGTTTTTATTGAAAAGGATTTATCCATCAATGAAGAATTAGAAAAAATGCGTTTGAGTACAACTGCATCGCTACTATCCGGTCGAAGAGATATAATTGTAATTGCATCCGTTTCCTGCCTATATGGTATTGGAAATCCTGTAGAATTTCAGAAAAATGTAATTCACATCGACAAAAATCAGGAAATATCCAGGACCAAATTATTGCACACGCTCGTACAAAGTTTATATTCCAGAACGGAAGCGGAATTTAATCCCGGAAATTTTAGAATCAAAGGCGATATCGTAGAAGTCTATCCTAGTTATGCTGATGATGCTTTTAGAATTCACTTTTTTGGTGATGAAATAGAAGAAATTGAGAGTTTTGATGTCAAAACAGCTCAAGTCTTAGAAAAATTTGAAAACCTGACGATTTACCCCGCTAATATGTTTGTGACTTCACCCGATGTTTTACAAAATGCAATCTGGGAAATCCAACAGGACATGGTAAAACAAGTAGATTATTTCAAAGAAATTGGAAAACCATTGGAAGCCAAAAGATTAGAAGAACGTACCAATTTCGATCTGGAAATGATTCGGGAATTAGGTTATTGTTCCGGAATCGAAAATTATTCCCGATACTTAGACGGCCGTTTGCCTGGAACAAGACCCTTCTGTTTGTTAGATTACTTCCCTAAAGATTTCTTGATGGTCGTAGACGAAAGTCACGTAACCCTTTCTCAGGTGCATGCTATGTATGGTGGCGATAGAAGCCGAAAAGAAAACCTTGTAGAATATGGCTTCCGACTGCAGGCTGCTATGGACAATCGCCCTTTGAAATTTGAGGAATTTGAAGCCATGCAAAATCAGGTCATCTACGTTTCTGCAACTCCAGCCGATTATGAGTTACAAAAAACAGATGGCGTTGTTATTGAACAGTTGATACGTCCAACTGGATTATTAGATCCAATTATAGAAGTGAGGCCCAGCTTGAACCAAATTGATGATTTAATTGAAGAAATTCAACTAAGGGCTGAAAAAGACGAACGCGTTTTAGTAACGACTTTGACGAAACGAATGGCCGAGGAATTAGCAAAATACCTAACTAAAATAAATGTGCGTTGTCGCTATATTCACTCTGAAGTAGACACCTTGGAACGAATCGAAATTATGCAGGATTTGCGAAAAGGAATTTTCGATGTTCTCATTGGTGTAAACTTGCTTAGAGAAGGTTTAGATTTACCCGAAGTTTCTCTTGTTGCTATTTTAGATGCCGATAAAGAAGGATTCTTAAGAAGTCATCGCTCCCTTACTCAAACTATTGGCCGGGCAGCTAGGAACCTGAATGGAAAGGCAATTCTCTATGCTGATAAAATAACAGCTAGCATGCAAAAAACAATTGATGAAACCGACTACCGTAGAACCAAACAAATCAATTATAATAACCAGAATAACCAACAGCCTCAAGCTTTAAACAAGAAAATAGAAAGTGCTTTTACTAAAAATCCTCTGGTAGATTATGAATTAGGAAATACTTTATCAGCTGCAGCAGAAGCAGAAATCGAATATTTGCCAAAAGCGGAAATCGAAAAACGAATTCGGGAAAAAAGAAAGAACATGGAAAAATCAGCTAAAGAATTAGATTTCTTACAAGCTGCTAAATTAAGGGATGAAATAAAAAGACTTCAGGCGCAACTTTCTTAATTTAACCGTATTCAATCATTAAAAATTAAGAAAACAAAATATTTAACATACAAAAAGAATCAGACTATCTTTTTCTAAAAGCGTATATTTGGCACAAATAACGATGCAGCTGCATTTAAAAAAAGTAAAATGAACAACAACGATATATTTAAAAAATTAAGAGTTGCCTTACAATTAAGAGACGATCAAATAGTGGATATTTTAGAATTAGTAGATTTCAGAATGTCAAAAGGAGAAGTTGGCAATGTCTTCCGTAAAGAAGATCACCCAAATTATATGGAATGCGGTGATCAGTTGTTGCGTAATTTCCTAAATGGATTAGTAATCCATTTAAGAGGAACTAAGGAAAACCCAAAAAATCCATCAGAAGTAATTGCAGGACACAAACCTAAAACAGAATACATCACAAAGGACTTTGCCAATTCAAAACCGGAATACAAGCCCAAAACAGATTACAAAAAGAAACCTGCTTCGAATCCTAAATCTAGAGATCAAAGAACAGCTCCAAAAGTTCAGATTGTAGAAAAAGTAAAATTCAATAACGGCAATAAGAAAAAATCATAATTTTGAAAACTGCATTAATAATTGGGAGTACTGGACTTATTGGTTCTCAATTACTAGAACTACTTTTAGAAAGCGAGAATTACGATCATGTGATTTCTTTTGTTAAAAGAGAAACGAATCTACATCATCCTAAATTAACACAACATCGTATTGATTTTGACAAACCACAAACCTATCAGGATTTAGTCAAAGGCGATGATTTCTTCTGCACAATTGGAACTACAATCAAAAGTGCAGGAAGCAAAAAGGGGTTTAGAAAAGTTGATTTTGATTATCCTTGCCAATTTGCAAAGCTGGCTAAAGAAAATAATATAAAACAATTTCTTATAGTCTCTTCACTCGGTGCTGATTCCAAATCTTCTAACTTCTATCTAAAAACAAAAGGAGAAATTGAAGCTTTTTTAAAAACATGTGATTTTGATCACACTGCTATTCTGAGACCTTCAATACTATTAGGAAACAGGGCCGAATTCAGATTGGGGGAAAAAATAGGAACCGCTATTATGAAATTCTTTTCCTTTCTGCTTATTGGAAATTGGAAAAAATACAAACCAATTCAAAGTAAAACTGTAGCCGAAGCCCTTTTTTCAATAGCACAAAATAAAGAAAAAGGTTTCCGAATTTACGAATCGGATGCTATTGAAAGACAATAAAAAATAACAAAAAAAATCCTGAACTTAAATTCAGGATTTTTTAATATACAACGCACTAGTAATAATTTGAACACTATAACTAATACATTTTAAAGCTAGTTTAAAGCTAATTTAACTTGGTCAGCAGCTTCTTGAAATTCGACTGCTGATAAAATCGGCATACCTGAATTGTCAATTAATTCTTTTGCAATTTCTGCATTAGTTCCCTGCAAACGAACGATGATAGGCACTTTAATAGCATCTCCCATGTTTTTGTAAGCATCAACAACACCTTGGGCTACACGATCACAACGAACGATTCCACCAAAAATATTGATTAAAATTGCTTTTACATTAGGATCTTTTAAAATAATCCGAAAAGCCAATTCTACTCTTTTAGCATCAGCAGTTCCACCTACATCCAAGAAATTTGCTGGTTCAAAACCGGCGTATTTAATTAAATCCATAGTAGCCATTGCCAATCCGGCTCCATTTACCATACAACCTACAGTTCCATCAAGATCTACATAATTTAATCCTGCTGCTTTTGCTTCTACTTCGATAGGATTCTCCTCACGAATATCTCGCATTTCAGCATATTTTACTTGTCTGTATAATGCATTGTCATCTAAATTAACTTTAGCATCAACTGCAATTATTTTATTGTCCGATGTTTTTAAAACAGGGTTAATTTCAAACATAGAAGCATCTGATCCAATATATGCTATATATAGTGACGTCACGAATTGAGTCATTTCTTTAAAAGCATTTCCAGATAGACCTAAATTAAAGGCAATTCTTCGAGATTGAAAACCTAACAAACCAACAGTAGGATCAATTTCTTCAGTAAAAATTAAATGAGGAGTATGCTCTGCAACTTCTTCAATATCCATTCCACCTTCAGTAGAATACATAATCATATTACGTCCTTTAGCTCGGTTTAATACTACTGACATATAAAATTCAGAAGGTTCGCTTTCGCCTGGATAATATACATCTTCAGCAACTAATACTTTATGTACTTTTTTACCTTCAGCTGAAGTTTGTGGTGTGATCAATTGCATTCCTATAATTTGCTCTGCAAGTTCTTCAACTTGTTGCAAGTTTTTTGCAAGCTTAACTCCGCCACCTTTTCCACGACCACCTGCATGAACTTGGGCTTTTATAACATGCCATCCGGTTCCGGTTTCAGCAGTTAATTGTTTTGCAGCAGCAACTGCTTCTTGTGGATTGTTTGCAACATAACCACGCTGTACTTTTACACCATAACTGGCTAATATTTCTTTTCCTTGGTATTCGTGTATATCCATAATAAAAATTTATCGAGATCCTGAATGTATTTCAGGATAAAAAGTGGCACAAAAATAAGTAATTTCAGCTAAGTAAAGAAATCTTTTAGCCTTTTATAAAATATTTATCCCTGATTTTAGAAATAAAAACCTAATGGTTTTAATTTCTTAACACTTTGATAGCTTAAGATGACGTTTTTATCTATTCAAAAATACTAAATCGATTGAACTGAATTAATTAAATTGAAACAGCACTTGCTTTAACATCGATTTAACCTTTTGTAAACCTTAAATCAATTGTCAATTCACTAATTAGAACCCTTAAAAATGAATAATAATCAATAAAGAATGTTTTTACTATCATTATAATAAAAAACTAGATTTTTCCTTCATTTGACTAAATTATGTTTTCAAAATTAATTAATTTTATCAAAAAATTATCAAGAATGAAAGTTAAAGAACAAGGTCTTTATTTGCCTGAATTTGAACATGACAATTGTGGTGCAGGATTTATTTGCAATTTGAACGGAATCAAGTCCAATGACATTATTCACAAAGCACTCGATATATTAATAAAACTAGAACACCGTGGGGCGGTTAGTTCCGATGGTAGAACCGGAGACGGTGCTGGTATTTTATTTGATATCCCTCACGATTTTTTTAAGAAAGTTTGTGATTTTGATATTCCGGAACCAAGAGAATATGGGGTGGGTATGGTTTTTACCCCTAAAAGTGAGAATCAAACCGATTTTTGTAAAACCACTTTCGAAGCGGCTGTTAGAGATCAAAAATTAGAAATTTTAGGCTGGAGAGATGTTCCGGTTGATGTTTCTAATTTAGGAAAAATCGCTGCCGAAAAAGAACCAACTGTAAAACAAGTTTTTGTTGGAAAAAATGGTTTGGATCTAACCGAACAACAATTCAATGCCAAAATGTTTGCTGCTAGAAAAATTGCAGAACATACCGTTAGAAACTCCCGAATTTCAGAAAGTCACTATTTCTACTTTTCAAGTTTCTCCACTACCACTATAATATATAAAGGACTATTGATGCCGGAAGACATCAGCCGTTATTATACCGATTTAACAGATACTGATTTAGTGACTCGCTTGGCTTTAGTTCACCAACGTTTCTCTACAAATACTTTCCCTTCCTGGGAATTAGCACAACCCTTTAGATACATGTGTCATAACGGGGAAATCAATACGCTTCGTGGAAACATTAGCAGAATGCGTGCAAGGGAAGAATTGATGCAAAGTGATGTTTTTGGTGCAGATATCAAAAAATTATTTCCTATCATATTAGAAGGAAAATCAGATTCTGCTTCCATGGATATGGTTGTCGAATTATTATTGATGACCGGACGTACGCTGCCAGAAGCAATGATGATGGTGGTTCCGGAAGCTTGGGAAAAACACCAAACCATGTCGGAAGATAAAAAAGCCTTTTACGAATACAATTCCTGTATCATGGAACCTTGGGACGGACCTGCTTCTATTCCATTTACAGATGGAAATGTAATCGGTGCCTTACTAGACAGAAATGGATTGAGACCTTCTCGTTATACCCTTACAAAAAGTGGCTTCGTAATCATGTCTTCTGAAATTGGAGTATTGGATATCAAACCGGAAGATGTAGTACAACACGGAAGATTAGAGCCTGGAAAAATGTTCTTAGTGGATATGAATGAAGGTCGAATTATTGAAGATGATGAGATTAAAAATTCAGTGGTAACCAAACGTCCCTACAAAAAATGGCTAGATGAAAATTTGTTGCAATTGGCACAAATCCCTTATACAGACAATCCAATTCCTACAGAAGATGTAGATTTTGAAACCAGACAACGCTTATTCGGATATACGATTGAAGATTTAAAAACAATCATAAACCCAATGGGAGCTTCTGGTGCAGAAGCAATAAGCTCAATGGGTAACGATACCCCACTTGCAGTATTATCAGATCAGCCACAGCTTTTATACAATTATTTTAAGCAGTTATTTGCTCAAGTTACCAATCCTCCTTTAGATGGTATTCGAGAAGAAATAATTACAGATATCAGTTTAGCTATTGGAGGTGATTTTAATATTTTTGAAATCGAATCCAAACAGTGTAAAAAATTAAAAATTCAAAATCCTGTGATCTCAAATGAGGATTTAGATAAAATTAGAAATATTGATCATCCCGATTTTAAATCGGTAACTATTTCTACCTTATACGAAATTGAAAAAGGAGTAAATGGATTGGAACGTGCTTTGGAGAAATGCGTTAAAGCTACTTTTAAAGCCGTGTCTGAAGGAAACAATATCGTGATTTTATCCGATAGAGGGGTTAACGAAAAAATGGCGCCAATCCCTATGCTTTTGGCCTGTTCTTATATTCACCACTCACTTAATATTCTGAAAGTTCGTTCGAAATTTGGCATCATCATTGAATCTGCTGAACCAAGAGAACCGCATCACTTTGCCCTACTTATAGGTTATGGTGCTAGTGCTATTAATCCATACATGGTGAATGAAATTATTCACAACCAAGTAAATAATGGAAATATAGCAAATGTGAAAGCCGATTATGCAATTAAAAATTACAATAAAGCTATTGCAAAAGGAATACTGAAAATCATGAATAAAATAGGTATATCTACCTTACATTCTTATAGAGCTGCACAAATTTTTGAAATTCTTGGATTAAACAAAACTTTTTCATCAAAATATTTCCCGTACACACCTTCTCGAATTGAGGGAATCGGACTTATGGAAATCGAGAAAGAAGTTAAGAAGAGATATCAAAATGCTTTCCCAAAATCAAAAGTAGCCGCTTTGTTACCTCTTGAAATTGGTGGAATTTACAGATGGAGAAGAACGGGGGAAAAACACATGTTCAATCCAACAACTATTGCTAAATTACAACAGGCTGTTCGATTAAACAGTCCGGAAAGCTATAAAGAATATTCGACTATGGTCAATGACCAAAGTGAAAATCTAATGACAATTCGAGGTTTATTTGAGTTTAATAATTTAGATCCTATTTCAATCGACGAAGTAGAACCTTGGACCGAAATTGTAAAAAAATTCAAAACTGGTGCCATGTCTTATGGTTCAATTAGTTTGGAAGCCCATGAAAATCTAGCAATTGCTATGAACAGAATTGGTGGAAAAAGTAATTCTGGTGAAGGTGGTGAAGACCCTAAACGTTTTCAAAAAGATATGAATGGTGATTCTAGAAATAGTGCCATCAAACAAGTAGCTTCCGGAAGATTTGGTGTTTCAATCAATTATCTGACGAATGCTAAAGAGATTCAAATCAAAATGGCTCAAGGGGCAAAACCGGGTGAAGGTGGACAATTACCAGGCGAAAAAGTATTGCCTTGGATTGCTGAAGTTAGAAATTCGACTCCTTATGTTGGACTTATTTCTCCTCCTCCACATCACGATATTTATTCCATTGAGGATTTATCTCAATTGATTTTCGATTTGAAAAATGCCAATCGCGATGCACGTATCAATGTGAAATTAGTTTCTGAAGTAGGAGTTGGAACAATCGCAGCCGGTGTTGCTAAAGCAAAAGCGGATGTAATTTTAATTTCTGGCTATGATGGAGGAACAGGTGCTGCTCCTTTAACTTCCCTTCAACATACTGGAATTCCATGGGAACTGGGACTAGCAGAAGCACAACAAACGCTTATATTAAATGATTTAAGAAGCCGCGTAGTTTTAGAATGTGACGGTCAGTTAAAAACAGGTCGTGATGTCGCTATTGCTGCCCTACTAGGAGCTGAAGAATTCGGATTTGCAACAGCACCTTTAGTAGCTTCTGGTTGTATTATGATGAGAGCTTGTCACCTAAATACCTGCCCTGTTGGTATCGCAACCCAAGATCCTGAATTGAGAAAAAATTTCAAAGGAACACCGGAACACATCATCAACTTCATGTATTTTATTGCTGAAGAATTGAGAGAAATTATGGCTCAACTTGGATTTAGAACCCTCAAAGAAATGGTGGGACAATCCCAAAAATTAAATGTTAACAAAGCTATCAAACATTATAAAGCAAGTGGTTTAGATTTATCTGCCATCTTATACAAACCAGAAAAAGCGAAAGAAGTTCCGAATCATAATACGACAACTCAGGATCACGCTTTAGAAAATGTGCTTGATTTCCAAATCATAAAAGAAGCTATTCCTTCTATCTATAGAAAAGAAAAAACAAGAGTTACTTTCAAAATTAAAAATACCGACCGTTCAGTTGGAGCTATTTTAAGTAATGAAATTTCAAAAATATACGGTGCTCAAGGTCTTCCGGAAGATACGATATTAATTGATTTTGAAGGTTCTGCAGGTCAAAGTTTTGGTGCATTTGCTACTAATGGTTTGTCTTTCAAAATTCATGGTAACTGTAATGATTACTTAGGAAAAGGACTGTCTGGAGGAAAATTGATTATCAAAGTTCCACCTACAGCAACTTTTAAACCAGAAGAAAACATCATCATTGGAAACGTAGCGCTTTACGGAGCAATTACTGGAGAGGCCTATATCAATGGAATCGCTGGGGAACGTTTCGCAGTTAGAAATTCTGGTGCAACTGCCGTTGTAGAAGGAATTGGAGATCATGGTTGTGAATACATGACTGGTGGAACTGTAGTGGTTCTTGGAAAAACAGGAAGAAATTTTGCCGCTGGAATGAGTGGTGGTATCGCATACGTTTATGACGAAACCAGCCATTTCAGAAAAGAATTGTGCAATATGGAAATGGTGGAATTAGAGACACTTGAAGAGGACGATTTTACAAAACTCAGACGTTTGATCCGAAATCATTCTATGTACACGAACAGTCCTTTAGCAAAACGAGTTCTTGCAGATTGGGAAAACCAAAGTAAGCATTTTATCAAAGTGATGCCAACAGATTACAAAAAAGCATTGCTAAGATTAGCAGAAGAAAAAAAAATTGAAGAATTAATAGCATAATAGTCATGGGCAAGATAGGTGGGTTTAAAGAATATATCAGAACGGACGAGAGCAATCTGGCCGTTGTGGAAAGAGTTTCAAATTATAATGAATTTACAGTTCCTTTGTCAAAGGAAAAAATAAAAGAGCAAGGGTCTAGATGTATGGATTGTGGTATTCCTTTTTGCCACAGTGCGTGTCCATTAGGGAATTTAATTCCTGATTTTAATGACATGGTACACCAAGAAGAGTGGCAATCTGCCCTTAATATTTTACAATCAACCAATAATTTTCCAGAGTTTACAGGTCGTTTATGTCCAGCTCCATGTGAGAAATCATGTGTATTAGGTATTATTAAAGAGCCTGTAGCTATCGAAAATATTGAAAAAAATATTATTGAAAGAGGCTTTGCAGAAGGTTGGATCAAACCACAACTGCCAAAAACCAGAACCGGTAAAAATGTAGCTGTAATTGGTTCAGGTCCTGCTGGATTGGCAGCCGCTCAACAATTGAATCGTGCAGGTCATACGGTTACTGTTTTTGAAAGAGACAATGCTATTGGTGGTTTACTCCGTTATGGAATTCCAAACTTCAAATTGGAAAAAGCAATTATAGATCGTCGTGTTTTAGTTCTGGAAGCAGAAGGAATTGTTTTCAAGACTAATGTGAATGTTGGAGTAAATTATAGTGTTGACCAATTGAACGAATTCGATTCAGTCGTTTTATGTGGTGGAGCTACGGAAAGAAGAAGCCTTCCAACTAAAGGTATTGATAGCAAAGGAGTGGTTCAGGCAATGACTTTTTTAACCCAACAAACAAAAGTGCTCTACGGTGAAGCGATTCCAGACCAAATAAAAGCGACTGGGAAGAATGTTATCGTAATTGGTGGTGGAGACACCGGATCTGATTGTGTTGGTACTTCAAACAGACAAGGTGCTGCATCAGTGACTAATTTCGAAATCATGCCTAAACCTCCGGTTGGCAGAAGCGAAACTACGCCTTGGCCATTCTGGCCTTTGCAACTTAAGACATCTTCTTCTCATGAAGAAGGTTGTGATAGAAACTGGTTAATAAACACCAAGGAATTTATTTCAAATGATAAAGGAGAACTTACAGGATTAAAAACGGTGGAAGTAGAATGGAAAATGACACCAGGACAAAGACCGGAATTAATAGAAAAAGTAGGTTCTGAGAAAATCTGGCCTTGCGATTTAGTATTATTAGCACTAGGGTTCACAGGTCCTGAAAAAACTTTAAGCGACCAATTGGGACTAGAAGTGGATATGAGAAGCAATTATAAAGCGACAAAATATCAAACTAATGTTCCTCACATTTTTACTGCTGGCGACATGAGAAGAGGGCAATCTCTAATCGTTTGGGCTATCTCTGAAGGTCGTGAGGCAGCTAGAGAAGTAGATAATTATTTGATGGGTTATACCAATTTACCTACAAAAGGTAACGGTGATTTACCTGGTTTATAAGAATAAAATACCCTTATCAAAAACCCCATAAAAATAATTTTTATGGGGTTTTTAGTTTTATAAAATATTGTTAAATTTTCGATTTGTTATAAATACAACATTTTGTTGTATTTTGTTATTTATATTATTTTGCTTTGAAGTCTGAACTTATAATAATAAATTTGCTCAAAAAATAGAGTAATGCAACCAAAAGAATTAGTTCAGTTAGCAGAAGAATTCGGTAATCCTTTATATGTTTATGATGCCGATAAAATAGAATCGCAATTCAATCGTTTAACAGCTGCCTTTTCAAAAGTAGAACGTTTGCGAATTAACTATGCCGCCAAAGCTTTGTCTAATATTTCAATTCTTCAGTTATTGAGAAAATTCGGATCTAATTTAGATACCGTTTCCATTCAGGAAGTAAAATTGGGACTTCATGCTGGTTTCGAACCGCAACAAATCATTTACACTCCAAATGGAGTTTCTTTTGAAGAAATTGAAGAAGCCGCAAAAATAGGGGTACAAATTAACATTGATAATCTTTCTGTTTTAGAACATTTCGGAACTAAACATCCTGAAGTACCGGTTTGTATTCGTATTAACCCACACGTAATGGCTGGAGGTAACTCTAATATTTCTGTTGGACACATTGATAGCAAATTTGGAATTTCAATCCACCAAATGCCCCATATTCTTCGTATTGTTGAAAATACAAGAATGCACATTAACGGAATCCACATGCACACGGGTTCTGATATTTTAGATATTGAAGTGTTCCTTTATGCTGCTGAAATTCTTTTTGACGCCGCTAAAAATTTCAAGTCTCTTGATTTTCTAGATTTCGGAAGTGGTTTTAAAGTACCTTACAACAAAGGTGACATTGAAACAGATATTGAAGAACTAGGAAAAAAATTATCAAAAAGATTTAATGCATTCGAAAAAGAATACGGTCGGGAATTAACTTTAGCTTTTGAGCCAGGTAAATTTTTAGTGAGTGAAGCCGGTTTCTTTTTAGCCAAAGTAAATGTAGTAAAACAAACAACATCTACCGTTTTTGCCGGAATTGATAGTGGTTTCAATCACCTGATTCGACCAATGCTATATGGCTCACAACACCACATTGAAAACATTTCAAATCCTAAAGGAAAAGAGCGTTTTTATACCGTTGTTGGCTACATCTGCGAAACAGATACTTTTGCAAACAATCGTAGAATAGCTGAAATTAACGAAGGGGATCTTTTGTGTTTTAGAAATGCGGGCGCTTATTGCTTCTCTATGGCTTCCAACTATAACTCCAGATTTAAACCAGCAGAGGTTTTATGGAAAGATGGTAAAGGGCATCTAATCCGACAAAGTGAAACTTTTGAAGACCTATTGAAAAATCAAATCATGATTGAAATCTAACAAGAATATATCATAAAAAAATCCCGTTTCTTTCAAAAAGTAACGGGATTTTTTATTAAAACCAAAAACTTTATTTCTTATCCAAAATGTTCTCTAGTACTTCCGATTGTGTTCCATTGGGGAATGGAATTTTCAACAATTGAGATAGTGTTGGGGCTATTTGTGTAATCTGCTTTTTGACATGCGTTTCTCCTTTTGGAATATGCCAACCATAAAAAAGTAAAGGGACATGGGTGTCATAACTATTTGGCGACCCATGAGTAGTTCCTGTAGCCTGATATTCCATATACCCTGCCTTGTCTAAAACAACTAGATCTCCAGATTGAGAAGGATCATATCCTTTTGCTATAAAATCAAGAAAATAATCACTTCCTGTTGATGCCAAAATATCTTCCTCTGTATACACTCTTTTTACTTGTTCTTGGCTCATCAAAAAGTCTTTAAAACTTTGTTTTACCTGATTCAGATCCAAACCTTTTTCTTTAATAATTGCTTTGTTAAAAAAAAGATTAAAATTAGAAAAATCCAAAACTACATTCACACCAAAAGTAGCTGTAGAGAAGCTTTTCAAGCTTTCTTCAACATCCTTCTGATTGACATTTTTTACATTGTATTTATTATCTTTTAAATAATTCGGATTTTCAGCACCAGCATGATCGGCAGTAAGAAAAACCAAATAATTACCTTTTCCCACTGTTTTATCCAAATAAGTTAGAAAATCGGCAATGTTCTGATCCAATCGCAAGTAAGTATCTTGAATTTCCATAGATCGAGGGCCAAATGTATGGCCTACATAATCCGTTGAAGAAAAACTAACTGATAGAAAATCAGTATCTGCATCCTGTCCTAATTCCTCTTTTTCTATAGTTTTCATTGCTAATTCCGCCAACAAATCATTTCCAAAAGGGGTAGTTCGCAAAACATCAGCCCCTTTATCTTTGTATATTTTACTCAAATCATATGGAAAAACGGGTCCTTTTGTTTTATCTAATTTCCCTTCATAAGGATTGTCATCCGGCAAACTTTCATTATAAGTGGAAAGGGGCTTAAACAAATCCCAACCTTTATTGATATAAGGCATATATCTTTTTTCATCATTGAATTGGGTAAGCCAATCCGGTAATTTCTCTCCATAGAATGTACTGGAAATAAAAGCCCCCGTATTGCTGTACCAAAAAGCCCAATTTCCAAAATGGCCCGCAGGTAATATTGCACCACGGTCTTTTATACTGATCCCTATAACTTTACCTTTAAAATTAGTTGCCATTCGCAATTCATCTGTAATGGTTGTGCTCTGTAAGTTTTTAGGAGACATCGCTCCTTCTTTGGCACTTCCGTCACCTATTGTTTTAACACTCGCATCATCGGTACAATACATTTCTTTACCTGAAGTTCTATTGAACCAATTATTCCCAATAATACCATGTGTAGACGGCGTTGCTCCTGTATATATACTCGCATGTCCGGGAGCAGTATAAGTAGGAACATAATTATAGTGCATATTATGAAAAGTATAGCCTTCATTCATCAACCTTTTAAAGCCATTCGAGGAATAATCCTCTGAAAAACGATACAAATACTCCATTTTCATTTGATCAACTACAATTCCAACTACTAATTTTGGACGTTCTTGGGCTTCAGCATAAGAGACAAGCACAACTGCCAAAAATAAAATTAATTTTTTCATACTATATTTTTAAGTACAACAAAAATACATATTAAACACAACAAACAGTTTGAAAGAATAACTAAGCTTCATCATTTGACCATAACTTAACATCTAAGCTTGTTTTATTTAATTTAAAAAAAGAGATACCTGCTTTTCAAAGAGAAAAACTAAGATTTCATAGAGGGAATGAACCAAATAAAAAATACTGTTTGAAAATAAATTATTTCAAAATTACAAATTCACATCTCCTATTCATTGAATGTTCTGCTTCAGAACATTTTTTAATGCCTCCACAGGATATTAAAGGTTCTGATTCACCATATCCTTTAGATCGAAGTCGCTTTTTATTAATACCTTTTTTAATCAAATAGTTCATAGTAGCAGCAGCACGCTTATTAGAAAGTCCTAAATTATAACTTGTTGAAGCACGAGAATCGGTATGAGCACCTAATTCAATTTCCATTTTTGAATATTTTAGTAAAAGATCATAAAGCCCATTTAGGATTCTTGCCGCATCTGCTTTTATAGTCCATTTATCCAAATCAAAATAAATATTTTCCAATACAATTTGTATTTTACCATCCTGACCTTTTGATATCATTTCTTCAACATCATCATAATGATCCATAAACAATTCGATATTATAGCGCAATTTACCTTCCTCATTAGTCGTAAATATTTCACTGTGAGGAATATAAAAATCTTTCGTAGCCTCAATCCTATATCTTGAAAAGGGAGCCGTATTAAAAACATAATAAGCATCAGCATCTACTTCCATTTGAGCAATTAATAAATCACCACTATCATATAAGGAAACCAAAGAGCCCGTAAGTAATTCTTTGGTTTTCTTATCTCTTACAATGCCTTCTATGCTATAATTTTTCTGGATAGCTGTTCTGGTAAAATGATAAAGCTGATCTCCATTTTTTCTATTGGAGGATAAATAACCCACATTTTTATTGTCCTCAATCACAAAACCAAAATCGTCTAAATTGCTGTTGATACTTTCTCCTAAGTTTAATGGCTTTTCAAATACCCCTCCAACCAATTGGGATGAAAAAATATCTAATCCACCAATTCCTTGATGACCGTCAGAAGAAAAATATAAAATAGAATCCGAGTTACTTAAAGAAGGAAATTGTTCTCTATGAATAGTATTGATAGTATTTCCTAGATTTTGGGGGGTACCAAAAGTCGAATCAGCATGGATGTCAACTTCATAAAGATCTAAAGAACCTATCGATCCTGGCATATCACTAGCAAAATAAAGTTTTCGCCCATCCGAACTTAAAAAAGGATGTTCGGTAGAATAGGTATCACTACAAAAAGGTAAAACGCTAACATTAGTCCATTTTCCATCAACAAATTCTGCCTTATATATTTTGATACTAGCGATACTTTCATTCCCAACCTCAACTTTTTTTGTGTTGGTTCTGTTAAAATACATAATCTTTCTATCGGAGCTAAATGTAGCCGAACTTTCATGAGTATCAGTATTTATATCTTTTGAAAAAGACTTGACGTTATACATGAATCCTTTTTCGGTTACATCAGCTACATACAAATCTAAAAAAGGCTTTTCATTCCAATTAAATTTAGGAGCATTCAAATTACGAGATGAGGCAAAAACCAATTGCTTTCCATAAAAAGAAACACCAAAATCGCCATTAGAAGTAGTAGCATCCATAGGCTGTAAATCGTATTTGTAATAGAGATTGGCATTGGTTTTAGCAATAAATTCAGGACTTTTAATTCGGCTACCATCATATTCACTCAAAATTAAATCAGCCTGCACATAGTCACCAATCCCGTATAATGATTGTGCATATTTAAAATAAGTTTCCTTATTTAAATTTCCTTTATAAGCAGAGAATAATTTTTCATATACAGCCGCTGCTTCCTTCATTTCAGAATTGTAATAATAACAATCTCCCAAATGCTCAAGTACATTTTGGTTTTCTTTGATTTTCTCATACATTTCTGCCGCTTTAACAAAAGACTTTTTTTCGAATAAAAGATCAGCATTTTTTTCACTTACAGATTGTCCAAAAAGGGATATGCCAGAGCAAAAAACGAATAATAGTGATAGGTTTTTTTTCATTTTAATATTTTTAAAAGAATCTTGGTGATTTACTATACCCTCTTCCGGCTGAATTTGATAAATCAATATTAAATAATAAAAATAGTTCATGAGAACCCGAATTATACTTGCCAAAATTAGATAAGGTATAATCATAGGAGTATCCTACTCTTAAATTGGAGCTCAAATAAATATTTATTAATCCAATTACAGAATCATCGAAGCGATAACCCGCTCCTAATTCAACCTTATCCTCAAGTAAGAAATTGGCGGTGAGATCTATAGATAATGGCGCTCCCTGAACACCTTTTGCCATAAAAGCAGGTTTAAATTTCAGATTTGGATTTAAATCAAAAACACAACCACCAGTAAAAAAATAATGAACTGCCTGAACTCCGGTCGTTTGAATTCCATTATTTCTTTCGATATGTTTTGAAGTCAATAAATTGGGAACAGACAAACCTAAATAATAATGATCGCTAAAATAATAGGTACCCACACCAATATTGGGATAAACCCGATTCAGATTATTGGCGAAAGCAGGATCTGATTGTGGGTCTGAATACATAAACCCATTAAAATTAGTGTCAAAAAGAGTGAAACCGCCTTTTAAACCGAATGATATTTTACTCTTTTCAGAGAGGGGGAGGACATACGCAAAATCGACATAAATATTATTTTCTTTTACAACATCACCTATCGCATCATTAACAACAGACAATCCCAATTCGATTTTTTTTGCAACCGGAGAATGAAGGAATACGGAAGCCGTTTTAGGAGCTCCAACAGCTCCAACCCATTGACTTCTATATAAGGCCCCTATATTTATTACACCTGGAGAATCTGTAGCATAAGCTGGATTAATTACACTCATATTGTACATATATTGGGAAAACTGTGGATCTTGCTGGGCTTTTACCATGTTGTAAATCAAGAGAAGACCAATGAACGCCAAGTATTTTAATAGGCTATTTTTCATTTTTTTTCGTTTATCTGCTTAAATATATTCGGCCTTGTTTTGGATTTAGGATACCATCATTAAATTCTAAAACGTAAAAATAAACGCCTACTGCTAAGGAAGAATCTCCTACTTTCATTCCCGTTTCAATTGTAGTACCATCCCACTTTGGAGTATTTTGATTTCCCCTATAAAGTAGATTCCCATAGCGATTGTAAATTTCTAATTTAAAATTAGGGTAGACTTCTGTCAGATTTTTTATTATAAACTGGTCGTTTATTCCATCTCCATTTGGTGAAAACCCATCTGGAATTGAGATAGTACATTTAGTTAAATCAACCGAAACTTCTAATCGAATACTACTTTCACATCCGTTCGAACCTACAAAACTGGCATAATAGGTTTTATCATTTTCGAGTAAATCAGAAATAGAATATGCGGTTCCTCCTAAAGCGGCATCAAACCAAAATACAGTTTCTGTACCCAAAATAGTACTGGATAGACTCGATATTGTAGGATTGTCAAGATTGCAAAATTCATTTCCATTTGAAATAAGTTGTGGAATATTGGTCTTAAATACCTCAAAATTGATACTGTTAAAAATTGTTCCACTGGCTCCACATGGATTTCCACTTAAATGAAGTTGTTTAATACTGAGATGAACAATTCCTGCATTCCTTAAATTAGAGGTGGGTATAATAAAACTCGAATTTCCGTTGATAAAACTAACAGCTAGTGTATTTACCGAACTATTTGATCCCGACAATTCATATATAATTGAATAATTTCCGTCTATTAAATTAGTAGCTCCTCTGATACTTACTTCATTTGAAAAATCAAAACAGCTATTAGCGGCACTAATCTTAGCCCCTGAAACATTTAATAAAGGAAATACTTCAAAACCAGTACTTGCATCAATAATAGAATGATCACAAGCCAGTGATACACTTTGAATAGCGTTTATATTGAAACTATAAGTTCCAATATTGGATAGTAAGCTAGTTGGAATCTCGAACTGACCTATGCCGTTTAAAAAAGAAACAACACCACTACTTCCACTAATTGGACGAAGTTGAGAAAGTGTATAATTGAATTCATAATTACCATCTGGAATTCCTTTGGCATTTGAAACCTGAACAATGGCATTAGTCCCCAAACAATTATTGGCAATAGTAATAGTAGAATTATCTAAATTAGATAATGCCTGTGTAGTAAAGTTGGAACTCAAATTACTAAGACTACTGCTACACAAACTACCCACAATACCAATATTTAAAAAATGAATCGTGTAGCTCCCTGCAATTGGAACTATGCTTTTATTTAAAATAAAATTTCCAACACCACCAATGATAGTGAAACTAGCAGATTGATTATTTAAAATAGTACTTCCCGATAAATCATATTCTAAAGTATAATTTCCATCTGCCATATTGGAAAAGGAAATTAATACATCCGTATCAATACATTTTGGTGAACTGACACTAATATTTGTGGCTATCAGAACTGGATTTGGTACAATCGAAAAGGAAACATTTTCGCTGTCTATAGCACAAGTGTTTGTTATTTTATAGGTATAACTATAGGTACCGGCAGTAAGACTTGAAATATTTATACTACTGTTTACGGTTTGATTATTTGCATTAGTCCAAATTCCTCCGGATTGATATCCACTCAATAAACTAAACAAATCGAATGTTTCGAGATTGGAACAAAGAATTGGTAAACCAACGAAAGTTCCTGCATTTGGAACTGGACTTACAACAACACTAACAACTACACTATCGGTAAGACATGGAGCTATACCTCCGCTAGCAGTATAAGTAAAATGAAAGGTTCCCGGGCCAACTATTGATGGGTTAAATGTAGCGTTATTTAAAGCAACTGTATGATCCGTATCTTCCCAAATACCGGAATCTTGCGTGCCGTTTAATGCTGTAAATAAAGCAACAGAAGAAATAGATTCACAGGTTTTTATTAGAAGTGTAGCACCTTCACCTCCTGCATTTGGAGAACTACCTACACTGACATTTACAGTTGCGGCTGCTGAGGAACACAGAGTGCCTCCAACAGTATACGTATAATTTCCTGCTAAATCGGTTTTTGGATTAAAGATACCGGAGCCGCTCGCTAAACTTGGTGACCAAATACCACCTAATTGCGGACTTCCGCCAAGAGATAAAAACAAATCGGACGGAATTGCATTGGAACAAAAAAAGAGGCTACCATTGGTTCCAGCATACGGAACTGGATTGATTTTTACACTTACCGTTGCCGATTTACTAAGAGGATTACACGGCAAACTTTCAGCTAAAGTATAGGTGTAGATTCCTTCCGTATCTATGGAAGGATTAAACAATCCGCTGCCACTGGCCAAGGCAGGTGACCAAATTCCTCCAGCTTGTGGACTTCCGCCCAGACTCAAAATTAAATCAGCCGGATTACTGTTCATACAAAACGCTGCCGTACCCGATATGCCTGCATCTGAAATTGGAACAATTACAATACTAACCGCCGAACTGACATCTAAACAGGGAGAAACCCCTTTAACAGTATAAAAGTATAGTCCAGGAGCATCTATTTTGGGATCAAAAAAACCGGTTCCGCTATTTAAAGCTGGAGACCAACTTCCACCAGTTTCAGGACTTCCTCCCAATGATAAAAATAAATTTTTAGAAGGTGAATCAGTACATACCAATAGACTACCGCTAGTTCCTGCATTTGGTGCTGACAAAACTTCTAAAGTAACCGTTGCTGTTCCAGGAGGACAGACCGTGGAGGTTGAAACCGTATAGGTGAAAATATAGGGACTATCAGCAACGATCATTGATGATAAATCTAAAGTACCCTGAGGACCATTTAAAGTAGAAATAGGCCCTGTCCAAATACCTACCGTGTCCGGATTCCCTCCTAATTTACTAAATAAATTAAAAGCAGCTGTAGTCTTAGTTTCAGACGAACAAATCTTCACCGTACTACTATTTCCTGCTATATTTGGTTCTGACAAATGGGCTATAACTTCAAGTCGTTCATCACTTTCACAAGGTGGAGCAACGGTAGTAGCAAAATAAGAATGCCCGTTTAGTATCGGACTACCTAAAGATAATGGCGTAGGAGAATTAATACTGGAATACCAATTGTTATTTCCACTGGCAACCAAATCCGAAATTGTCGGTGGATTTGAAATAGCTTTACAAAAAAATTGATCACGATCTCCAGTCGGGGTCAGAATCACCTGGACGTTTACAAAAACGGATAACCTCGAGCTTTCACAACCACCATTCGGATTAGTTTGACTGGCATAATAAATAGTGTTATTTACCAATACAGTCGAACTAGCCAAAGGCGATCCTCCAACTGAAACCGAATACCATTTTATCCCATTTCCATTTGCTATTAAATTTGCTATAGTTGCATTATTTGAATTACTAACACAAACACCTTGAAAACTCTGTCCTGTAGGAGCCGAAAAAATGCTAACCCTAACACTTTTCCTGGGAACACAAGAGGATCCCGAATTATCATCTACATAATAATCAGTTCCATCCAATAATTCTGTTGTATTGGATAATGGAACTGTAGCAGTAGCAGTTGCATACCAGCGAATACCATTACCATTAGCAGTGGCTGATAAATCCGAAACCTTTGAAATTTGAACATCACAAAAAGATTGATTTGTATTTAATACTGTCGGACATTGGGATAGGCTAATTTGAAAGCCCACGAAAAAGAAAAAAAGAAAAAAAAGAAAATTCGTATTTATTCGTTCCAAACTAATAATTTTCATAAATTAAAAAAAATTAAAAAATTAGCAATTATAAAACGAAATCAATTTAAATATCGTAATATCTCGAACTAAATTAAGGATATAATTTAGAATAAAGCAAGAAATACATCAAAAAAACATACTTAAACGGATAATAACTAGAGTGATTTTTAGTTTGAATTCTTTGGGAAAAGTACTAATGACAAGAAAAAACATACTGAAATTCAGAGAATTATAAAAAAAAGAAGTAAATTTAAAAAGAAATTATAGCTATAAGATTTTTCTTATATAAAATTCCTTAAAAAGGATATTTTACACCATATTAAGGAAATATAATCCTGATTTTTACAAAATGAAAAAAAATTATAACGTCCAAATACTTATTTTTTTTCCTTTTCTGTAAAATTTTCTATATTATATACAATCATAACATCCTTTTGATTGAGGTAAAGTTGCTTGCGATTATCTTGGTTCTTTCTAGTAATAATTGAAATTGTAAAGGGCTCTCCATCATCATTCATACAAATAAAGGGATAAACCAGATCGGTATCGGTTTCTGTTTTCTCCTCATATTTAAGAATATCGTACAATTGGATTTCTTGAGAATAAATAATTATTCTGTTTTTACTGTTGTCAAAAGATATAACAACAGATGTTTTTTTTAGATCAGACCATTTGCTCCATTTACCAGTACTTCCTTTTTCTGAAACACTATATCCTGTACTTATAAACTTATAGGTTTGCCCGTAGGAATTTACAAATCCATAACTTAGAAAAAAAAGAATCAATATCGATTTAATTTTCATGTCCTACTTTTTTAATATTCAAAAGTATAAATTATATTTCAAATTTAACGATCTCTTTTTGGGCAATACAATATTCTTCAATAATAGACTGAATAATTTCAGCTACAGGTTTTACATCATGAATTAAACCGGCAATCTGCCCAATTTCCAATTCCCCATTAATCAAATCACCTTCAAACATTCCTTTTTTGGCTCTGCCTCTGCCCAACAAGGATTTTAATTCCTCCGCAGAAGTACCCCTTTCATATAATTCTTGTAAATCCTGATAAAATTTATTTTTTATTAAGCGTACCGGCGCCAATTCTTTCAAAGTGAGCTGCGTATCTCCTTCCTTAGTTTCTAATATTATTTTCTTAAAATTTTCATGTGCAGATGATTCTGTCGAAGCTGCAAAACGACTACCCATTTGAACACCATCTGCTCCCAAAACCATTGCCGCTAGCATTCCTCTTCCACTTGCAATTCCACCAGCAGCTATCAATGGAATATCAATCAACTCTTTGACCATTGGAATTAAAGTTAGGGTGGTAGTCTCCTCACGCCCGTTGTGTCCTCCAGCTTCAAAACCTTCAGCTACAATGGCATCAACTCCTGCATCTTGGGCTTTCAAAGCAAATTTTGAACTACTCACCACATGAACAACAGTAATTCCTCTTTCTTTTAAAAAAGAAGTCCAGGTTTTTGGATTTCCCGCAGATGTAAACACAATTTGTACCCCTTCTTCAACAATAATAGGCATGATTTCCTCAATATTAGGATATAACATGGGTACATTCACACCAAAAGGTTTATCCGTCGCTTTCTGGCATTTCTGAATATGATCTCTTAATACTTCTGGATACATAGATCCGGCACCTATTAATCCTAAGCCTCCAGCGTTACTGACAGCACTGGCTAATTTATAACCACTGTTCCAAATCATCCCGCCTTGAATGATAGGATATTTTATCTTAAAAAGTGTCTTGATTCTATTCATTATAGTTTAATTATTTTTCCGGATTGCATATAATTCTGATACTGTATTTTATAAAAATACAGACCAGAATTTAAGCTATTTACGTCAAATTGACTGTTAATTTCTAGAATACTATCCTCTTTAACTTTTTGACCCAAACTAGTATACAAACTAAAACTAGCCTTTTCAAAATTAGCAGGAGCTTTAAGGAAAAGGGTTTCCTTAAAAGGATTGGGATAAAGTAGATAGGGAACATTCTTAAATTCCTTTGCTTTTAAACCTGTATTTAGAGCCAAATTAAAATCGGGAATCCCATACCCCATTTCTACATTTGGATTAGCAAACAAACTGGCCGATTCTTTAATTAAGTCTACTATTTCAGCATTTGTTTTATTGGGTAATGCCTGCCACAAACTGGCCAACAATCCTGCAACTATTGGAGCCGAAAAAGAAGTTCCATTCACACTTACAATACTACCATTCGAATTTGAAACTATTGCTGATTGGCCTTGGGCAGCCAAATCAGGTTTGATCCTTTGATCAAACGAGGGTCCTTCCGAACTAAAACTAACATAATTACCTGAAGAATTTACTGCTCCAACAGCAACTGCGTGAATGGCATCCGCTGGGGCCGATATGTATTTCCAGCTTTTATTGCCCTCATTACCGGCAGAAACTACGCAAATTATACCACGACTAAATGCCAAATCAACTCCCCTAGATATATAAGCATTCCTGCCATTCATATCAGCATAAGTAAAATTATAATTGGAATTATCAAATTCGGTATAACCCAAAGAGGTCGTAATGATATCAACACCTAAACGGTCCGCCTCTTCCGCAGCCTCTACCCACAAAGACATTTCCAAAGGTCCCTCCCTACTTCCATCTTCAGTAACAAAAAGATAATACGAGGCATCGGGCGCTGTTCCCACCAATTGATTGTCCAAATAACCTCCCATGGTAGAAAGTACCATACTACCATGTTCAATACCCGAATAAAAATCGGAATTCCTATTTACGTAATCGTATCCGCCTAATATTTGATTGTTATCCCGAAGTCGGGAAAAAGGAACTGCTGAATTTACTCCGGGAAAACCACCATCCATAACGGCAATTACTTTGCCCAAGCCTGTATAATTGTGTTGATGCAATAAAACACCATTTAACATCTGAATCTGATTGGCCGAGTTTCCATAATTATAACTAGCTTGTACTTTATAAGCGCTTCTAACTTTTCAATCTTTTTTGGAGCAGCTATTTTACCAACAATATTCAAACTCCTGTTGGCAAATTCCAAATGATCTACAAAGGACAAGCTAGAGAGAAGTTTAATATCAGCCAAACTGCCTTGGACATGAACAGCATTAAACCATTTCGATATTGCCTTAACACTAATACCGCTGGAAGCCGCTATTTCATTAACATAAACCATGTTGATTGGAATATCCTTTTCATCCAAAGAAATATGCTGTGCAATCCTTCTATCCAAGGCTCTTTGACTGAGCATAGAAAGCGGTTGATCTAAATAATTTTGTATATTGGCTTTTGCATTAAAATAAACCCATGCATCTTCCTGAGAAAATACTAAAAATTGAAAAAATAAGAATCCTGCTAAAAATATTTTTTTCATAATTGAATTCTTATTATTGAAAGATGATCTAAGAAATCACTCCCGAACCTAGCAATTCATCATCCTGATACCAAGCCACAAATTGACCTTCTGTAATAGCCGATTGGGCTTCATCGAATGCAACATACATGCCACTTTCAAATTGATGTAAAGTTGCAACCTGTAAAGGTTGTCGATAGCGTATACGAGCCATAACTTGCATGCTTTCTCCATTGGCCAAAGCCAAATCAGGACGAATCCAATGTACTTCAGTCTTTTCAACAAAAAGAGCTTTTTTAAACAATCCCGGATGTTGTGTTCCTTGACCGGTATAAATGGTATTGGTCTCAACATCAGTAGCTATAATAAATAAAGCCTCTTTGGTACCTCCTACATTCAAGCCTTTTCTTTGCCCAGTTGTGAAATAATGAGCGCCCTGATGTTTTCCTACAACTTTTCCCATTTCCGGTACATAGGCTACCGAAGTCGCATCGTAATGTAAGGACGCTTCCAGTGATTCCGTTTTAGGTTTTGGACTGAAATATATCTCCTGACTGGCATCAATTTCAAAAATTAATCCTTCTTTGGGTTTTAGTTTTTGTTGTAAAAATTCGGGTAATCTTACTTTTCCAATAAAGCACAATCCCTGCGAATCCTTTTTATCAGCAGTGACCAAATCCAATTCTGCTGCAATTTCACGAACTTCTGGTTTAGTCAATTCACCTATAGGAAATAAAGACTTAGCCAATTGCTCTTGAGATAATTGACACAAAAAATAAGACTGATCTTTATTGGTATCCGCTCCGGACAATAATTGATAGACCGGTTTTCCATCAACTTCAATCTCCCCTTTTCTGCAATAATGTCCCGTGGCCACATAATCAGCTCCAAGACTTAAAGCTATTTTCATGAAGACCTCAAATTTAATTTCGCGATTACACAATACATCCGGATTTGGAGTTCTCCCTTTTTCATATTCGCTGAACATATAATCAACAATCTTCTCCTGATACTGTTCACTCAAATCAACGGTTTGAAAAGGAATACCAAGTTTTTCAGCAACTAATAATGCATCATTACTGTCTTCTAACCAGGGACATTCATTAGATATCGTCACAGAGTCATCATGCCAATTTTTCATGAAAAGTCCAATCACTTCATATCCTTGCTTTTGCAACAAATAGGCTGCCACACTAGAATCTACACCTCCGGAAAGACCAACAACAACACGCTTCATTTCGCAATTTTTTAAAGTACAAAAATACGATTTTTAATTTATTTGGATTTAGCTTTTACAACTTTCTTAACCTTTGGTTTATTTTCGGAACTTAAAAGTTTTCCGTTTTCAAAAAATTGCCAGTTACCCGTTCTGACGCCTGCTTTATAATTGCCCTGTGCTACAATAATTCCATTTGGATCTTTGTAAACACAAAGTCCATTGAATTCTCCGTTCTTATAATTGGAATTTTCTAAAACAATTCCTTTCTCTGTATATTTTATATAAGAACCTTCTTTTTTACCTCCTAAATAATTAGATTGCTCAGCAATATTAGAATTGGGATAATAAACCGTTCGCTGACCATTAAGCTTCCCTTTCGTATAGTTTTCGATAGTCATTATAACAGGACTCGCCTCGTGATAATACTTCCATTCTCCTTCATATAGTTTATTGACAACTTTCCCCTCACTGACTTTGTTTTTCTTTTGATCATAAAAAATAGTGTAGGCTGAATGATCCACAGGATTAAAGGTACGGGTCGCAATTATAGATTGGGCTTTGGTGTCATCAAAATAAGTAAAAACCCCTGTCTCCTCGCCGTGATTAAAAGTCCCTTCATATCTTGGACGCTGAGATACAGTAAAAATACCTTTCCACAATCCATGCTTTTGACCTTTATCATCTAAGCTATTGATTTTAGCTTGTGAAAAGGAAAATAGAGAATTCAGTACTAGAATATAAAAAAATGATTTCATTTCAATTAGTTTTAATGATAACGGTAGCTTGCATTTAAAATTATTTAGACAAAAAAATATCCGCAAAAGCGGATATTTAAATACTTATTTTTTCTTTTGCTGCGCTTTCTGAGCTTCTGCTTGTTCCATCATCTCTTGCATTTTAAGCTGAAATTTACCTTGCTTTTTAGGCTCTTTCAATTTGTTCTCCTGAATCTGTGCATGAATTTTCTTTTCATCAACTACATAGCGTTTAATAACAATCATAATACCAATCGTAATTAAATTGGAAATAAAATTATACAAACTCAATCCTGCACCGTAAGTGTTGAAGAAAATCAGCATCATGATAGGAGAAACATAGATCATGATTTTCATGATCTTAGCCATATCAGGCATACCTTCTTGCTGTGGTGCCGCCATTTGTTGGTCTCCAGAGGTCATTTTCATATAAAAGAAAATAGCTATTGCTGCAAGAATAGGAAATAAACTTATATGATCACCATATAATGGAATGTGAAAAGGCAATTTGGCAATTTGATCAAAGGAAGATAAATCATCTGCCCAAAGGAAACTTTTTTGTCTCAATTCAAATGCCGATGGAAAAAACTGGAAAGAGGCATACATAAAAGGCAGTTGAATCAATGCAGGAATACAACCCGCCATTGGGTTTACCCCGGCTTTATTGTACAACTTCATCGTTTCCTGCTGCTTCTTCATAGCATCTTTTTTGAACTTTTCACCCAATTCTGTGATTTCAGGTCGCAATACTTTCATTTTTGCTTGTGACAAAAACGATTTATAAGTAATAGGTGACATTGCAATTTTTATCATTACAGTGAATACAATAATCGCAATCCCATAAGCGATATAAGAACTTAGGAATCCAAATAATGGAATGAAAATAAACTTGTTGATCCATCCAAAAATACCCCAACCCAAAGGAATAATTTTATCTAAATCGCGATCGTAATGATTTAATGTTTTATAATCTGAAGGACCAAAATACCAATTCATCTTCGAATTGATCTCTCCATTGTTGAAAGCCAATGGTACTGTCGCCTTAAATTGTTTCGTAAAAATTGTATCCGTTTTTTCGTCTTTTACTAAATTATTAGAAGACAATTTAGCCTTACTAAAAGGAACATCTGCTAAAAGTATAGAGGTGAAAAAATGTTGTTTAAAAGCAATATATCCCACTTGAACAGGATTATCTTCTTTATCATTTCCTTGATTTACACTACTAAATTTCCCGTCTTCATATTCGTAACGCAAATCAGCATAGCGATTTTCATAAGAAACACTTTTTTCATTTCTAAAAGCCTTTAAATCCCATTCTAAATCCAAAGGATTCGTAGTATTTAAAACAGAAGACAAACCTTGGGAGCGAATATCGAAACCAACCATATAATCATTAGGAAGCAATTCGTATTTATATTCCAAATATTCATTAGCACCCGCTTTTAAACGCATAACTAATATTTGATTTTCCCCTGATTTAGACAGACTAGGCTCGAAAAACAAATCTTTCGTATCTAAAGTCCGCTTATCCTGAGTTTGTAATTTTAAATTAAGACTGGCATTATTCTTATTGATCAATTCCACTAATTGCCCAGAACCTTTCTTAAAACGTTCGAAATTTTTCAGCTTAGCTTCAACTATAAATCCCCCTTTATTGGCAATTTTTAAACTTACCAATTTGTTCTCAATTGTAGTATAGCTTTCTTTAGCTGAAGGAAGCGAAGCAGAATAAGCAAAACTTCCAAGGCTGGATTTCATTTTAGACAATTGAACCGAATCATTGGCAGTGCTATCTAAAACGGATAGTGCCGGCTGACTAGCTTCTAGTGCTTTTGCTTTTTCAATCTGAATATTCAGCTCTCTTTTTGCTTTATCAGCTGCAATTTGTTGTTCTGTTGGCTGATTTTGATACATTATGAAAATCAAAATCCCAAAAATCAAAACAAAGCCAATAATGGCGTTGATGTCAAACTTTTTTTCTTTCATTCTTTTAAATTTATCCCTTAGACTAAATCCAGGGTATCCTTGTTTTAGTAGTATTCCTTTTTTAACAAAAATTAAATAAGCAATTAATAAATTCTCTAACCCTAATTGAAACGATATCCCAAAATTCTAGTACGAATAAACAATTCTAGGTATTGAGTTCAAATTACGAATCCTATTTCGCTCCTAATTTTTTGTTTTGAACCATGGCCGCCACAAAACTAACAAAAATAGGATGTGGATTGGCAACAGTACTCTTATATTCCGGATGGTATTGAACACCAATAAAAAACGGATGTTTTTCAACTTCAATAATTTCAACTAATCCAGTATCTGGATTTACTCCACTTGCTTTTAAACCTGCATTTTCAAGACGTTCTAAATAGTCGCCATTAAACTCATAACGGTGACGGTGACGCTCCATAATACTGGTGTTCCCGTAGATTTTATAGGCCAATGAACTTGGTGTTAAATCACATTTCCAAGCACCTAAACGCATCGTTCCGCCTTTATCAGTTATAATTTTTTGCTCTTCCATCAAGTCAATAACCGGATTAGAAGTACCTTGATTCATTTCAGTAGAATTAGCATCTTTCAATCCCAAAACATTTCTGGAAAATTCAATAACTGCCATTTGCATTCCCAAACAAATTCCTAAAAACGGAATATTGTTCTCCCGTGCAAAACGAACTGTTTCAATTTTTCCTTCTATTCCTCGTTCTCCAAAACCTGGAGCCACAAGTATACCATCTAATCCAGCTAATTTCTCAGCTACATTTCCGGCATCTATATATTCAGAGTGAACACAAACTACATTAACCTTAGTTTCATTTGTGGCACCAGCATGAATGAAAGCTTCTAAAATGGACTTATAGGAATCTTGTAATTCAACATATTTTCCAATTAAACCTACATTTACAGTATGTTTAGGATTTTTTAGGCGGTGTAAAAAAACATTCCAGTTTTTTAAATCTGGAGCTGCCTTCTTAGGTAAATTTAATTTTTTCAAAGCCACAATATCCAATCCTTCTTCAAGCATTAAATTAGGCACTTCATAGATAGTAGAAGCATCTATCGATTGTATAACAGCTTCGCGTTTTACATTACAAAACAAAGCAAGTTTCTGACGCAGTTCATCCGATAATTCATGCTCTGTTCTACATACTAAGATATCGGCTTTAATACCACTTTCCATTAAAGTTTTTACCGAATGCTGTGTGGGTTTAGTCTTCAATTCTCCAGCAGCAGCTAAATAAGGCACCAACGTTAAATGGATCACGATTCCATTATTTTCTCCCAATTCCCAAACCAATTGACGAACGGATTCTATATAAGGTAACGATTCAATATCACCTACTGTACCACCAATTTCCGTAATAACAATATCATAATCACCAGAATTACCTAGTAATTGCATACGCTCTTTGATTTCATTAGTAATATGAGGGACAACTTGAACTGTTTTTCCAAGAAATTCTCCTCTTCTTTCTTTTTCTATAACCGAAAGGTAAACTCTTCCTGTAGTTACATTGTTGGCTTGTGAAGTGGGTACATTTAAAAAACGCTCATAATGACCAAGATCTAAATCGGTCTCCGCTCCATCATCAGTGACATAACATTCTCCGTGTTCATATGGATTCAGAGTTCCTGGATCAACGTTTATATAAGGATCAAATTTTTGAATGGTTGCTCTATAACCTCTTGCTTGTAATAATTTTGCTAGTGAAGCTGCGATAATTCCTTTTCCTAATGAGGATGTAACACCGCCTGTAACAAAAATATATTTTGTTTGATTCATTATGTCGTCGTTTGTTGTTGTGTAGTTTTGAATAAAAAACGATGCAAAAATAGTGAATTTAATGTGATAAACAGAGAAATAGTCGATTAGAAAATTTCGAATTCAAAGTTTTATCTAATTCACATACTATCAGATTAAATAGGCTTCGAATATTGCTTTCTAATATTCCGAATCAATTCCTCTAATCCGTTTAACTTGAGCTCATAAACCAATTGCAGCTGTTCTCCTAATTCCCCTTTGGGAAAGCCTTTATTGTTAAACCAAACTACATAATATTCAGGCAAATCAATAAGATGCCAACCTTCATATTTACCAAAAGGCATTTTAGTATGAGCCAGTTTGATCAGCTGTTTTTGATTTTTATCCATAATAAAAAATGTAGAAGAAAAGTTGTTTTTGATATCATTAGTTGATTTGCTTTACAGAGAAGTCTTCTTGGAATTCCAAAATATAAACACCCTTGTTGCTATAACCCCCACTACTTTTTTTCACATATTCAAACTTACTTTCTATTTGCTGACTCTTATCTTCATTAGCAGAGGCCTCAAAACCTTTGGCTTGTGACAAACGCAAAAGCGTGTCAAAAGTAACATCAAATCCCTTACTCGCAAATTGACTTGGAAAAATCTTATTGATCTTTTTATATTCATTCTCAAACAAAACCGATTCTGGCGAGTCATTATCCCTACTTATAGCAGGGTATATCATTTTTAAAACCGTAAGTCGCTTCATAGAAACTTCTTCAAAATCTAGTGTTGGATTGGGCTCCATTATAGCCAATTGTATTTGAAAATTAGTCAATTCATTCAATAATAAATTTGTAGTTGCTAATATCAATCCTGTCTTTTCCGTATCCAAAACAACATAATTAATTCGTCCTTTTACTAAAAGTGCTCTTAGATTTTCAGGATTTAACCCGCCAGTTTCGTTGAGTAAAACAAATTTGGATTTTGGATAACGCTGGCTGATAAAAGCTTTATCAGCTACTTTTTTTAAATCATTGACAATAATAATATTAGCATTCTTGCTAACCATAAAATCAAAAATAGCAATTTTTGCAGTTTCGTTAGAAGGCATAGCTTGATAAATATTAGGATATGATTTCCCCAAATCTTTCGATAAAGGAGAAACAATAGCCACCTTCGTATCCCTTAATTGCGTTGCTAATTTTTCAACATATTGTTGGTAAAAAGGTCCTATGATAACATCTGCCTTTTCAAGATGATTATCTCTAACAACTTGTTCTATATTCGAAGATAATTTACTCTCTTCTGAATCATAGATTTGAATGTCGACATTCAATCCAAGAGTTTTAGCCGAATCGATTGCCATTAGTGCACCCGAATAAAAGTCGAGTGTCATATTTAAAAAAGCATCCTTTTTTAATCGAACCCCAATAGCGGTTAAAGTATCACCTTGAATTCTTGATGCATTAAAGGGAAGCAACAAGACTAGCCTTTTTTTATTTTCCTTATTTATACTTGTTGACAAATCGGTGAATCTTGAATTTGATTTAGGAATTACAGCTGATATTGCTTTGGTAGGAACTCGTAAAATCATACCTGTCTTAACTCCTTCTTTTAGTGAAGGATTCATCGCTATCAATTCCTCCTGACTAATGTGAAGCAACTGACTAAGACTAAAAAGAGTTTCTTTAGCTTTTACCTCATAATCCAAAAATCCATTATAAGCAGAATGACTTACACTATCTCTGACAATAATTTTTTCTTGTGATTTGCCCGTAATAATTGTTTTTGGTTTCGAGATTTCTTCTTTAACAACTCCCTTCTCTAAAGTATTCGGACTCACCTTCAACTTAGCTCCAATTTCTAAATTAGAAACAATCTCTGGATTAAGCCGCTCTAATTCTTCAATGCTTACACCATATTGTTTGGCAATTCCATATTTAGTTTCCTGGGCCGCTACAATATGATAACTGTTATTTTTTGATTTCGCCGGTAAATCTATTGTATTACTGGCTTTAGCCTCAATTGTCATAGTCGAAGAAGAAGGAATACGAATAGTCTGACCAACCTTTAAACCATCTTGAAGTAATCCCGAGTTCAGTTTTTTCAAGTCATCTATATAAACCTGATAGTCTCTGGAAATACTGAAAAGGGTTTCTTTTGCCTTAACAAGATGTGTTTTTGATACCACAGGGCTTTTTGTAGATATACTGCCGGCCGATGGAATTAAAAGCACATCACTTTCCTTAACACCTGATTGAGAATCAGGATTAAGTTTGTAGATATCGTAAGGAGTAACTTTATATTTTTTAGCAATTTGCTTAATAGTTTCTCCTTTAGAAACAGTGTGTTTGAGATAGGTTTTACCCTGTGCGAAAACCGGACAAGACAATAAGAGAAACGATATACAAACTGCTAAAAAATATTTCATTATTATGTTTTTAAATTTTATTCCCACTCGATAGTTGCCGGTGGTTTGGAGCTGATATCATAAACAACTCGGTTGACTCCCTTAACTTTATTGATAATGTCATTAGAGACTTTCATCAAAAAATCATAAGGCAAATGTACCCAGTCTGCGGTCATTCCATCTGTAGATTCAACGGCTCTAAGTGCAACAACTTTTTCATATGTCCTTTCGTCGCCCATAACGCCAACACTATTAACCGGTAAAAGTATTGCCCCCGCCTGCCATACTTTGTCGTACAATCCCCAAGATTTTAATCCGTCAATAAAAACGGCATCAACTTCCTGCAAGATAAGAACTTTTTCAGGGGTTATATCGCCTAAAATACGAATTGACAATCCAGGTCCTGGAAAAGGATGTCTTCCTAATAATTCCGGATCAATTCCTAAAGTGGCTCCTACTCTGCGAACTTCATCCTTGAAGAGCATTCGAAGAGGTTCAACAATTTGTAATTTCATATAATCGGGCAATCCACCTACATTATGATGCGATTTGATCGTTGCCGAGGGTCCTTTCACAGAAACCGACTCAATTACATCGGGGTAAATAGTTCCCTGTGCCAACCATTTTACATCTTGTATAAGGTGAGACTCATCGTCAAAAACTTCAATAAAGACCCGTCCTATAATTTTACGCTTGGTCTCAGGATCACTAACTCCCGCTAATTCTGACAAAAAGCGATCTCCGGAATCTACACCTTTAACATTCAACCCCATTCCTTTATATTGGTCAAGAACGCTTTGGAATTCATTTTTTCGAAGTAAACCATTATTTACAAAAATGCAATATAGATTTTCACCAATGGCCTGATGCAATAAAACAGCAGCTACAGTAGAATCTACGCCTCCGGAAAGACCAAGAACTACTTTGTCATCTTTTACTTTCTCTTTTAATTCCGCTACCATTTCTTCAACAAAAGCATTAGGAGTGAAATTTTGAGGCACTTCCGCTATTTTAACTAAAAAGTTTTCTAGCATTTTTGAACCATCGGTGGAGTGAAAAACCTCCGGATGATATTGGATGGAATAGGTTGTTTCTCCTTCAATTTTATAGGCAGCGAATTCTACATCCTGAGTACTAGCCAATTTTATACCGTTTTTAGGTAAAGATTTAATACTATCACTATGACTCATCCAAACTTGACTGTTTTCAGAAACTCCCTCAAAGAAAACCTCATCTTCTTTGATATAAGACAAGTTGGCTCTACCATATTCTCTGGTATTAGAAGCAGCAACTTCACCACCACTAAAATGGGCTAAATATTGCGCGCCATAACAAACAGCAAGCAAGGGAAGTTTTCCTCTAATTTCGGATAAATCAGGATGCGGAGCATCTTCTCCCCGAACAGAAAAAGGGCTACCACCAAGAATTACGGCTTTATAACTGGATAAATCACTCGGAAAATGATTATAGGGGAAGATTTCGCAGAATATATTTAATTCACGAACTCTTCTCGCAATAAGTTGTGTGTATTGCGATCCGAAATCTAAAATTAGGACGTTGTGTTGCATGCGCAAAAATACCTTTTATATTCGAAAATTAAAATCGCTTCTGAAAATAATTGAATCTTTTTAAATTTATTTTCGAAAATACTTAATTTAGAATAATTGCGTTACTACTATCAGGCTTTCAAAAGCCTACTCCTGAAAAAAAATAATTTTTATGCTTGAATTTTTTTAAATTTTATGCACTTTTGTAAACAGACTAAACACAATCTATATATATGATATTTCTAAATTTCCTTTTGCAAGCCAATCCTGTTTCTGATACTATTGCAAATGCAGCGGCTGCAACCATTCCAAAAGAAGTCACGATTACCGAAAATATCTCCTATTTAGAGTTTGTTTTAAAAGGCGGAATTATGATTATTCCTCTTATTATTTTACTGTTCTATACCGTTTACATTATTATAGAACGTTATTTATCCATAAAAAAAGTAGCCAAACAAGACAACAACCTAATCAGTGACGTCAAACTGCATTTAAAAACAGGAAAAATAGAAAATGCAGTCATGATTTGTAGTCGGGAGAATACCGCAACCGCTAACATATTAAGAAGCGGAATTTCAATTATCGGAAGGCCAATTAGTGAAATTGAATCCGTAATGGAAAAAACAACAAATATCGAAATTGCTCAAATGGAAAGAGGTCTCGGTCTTCTGGGACTCATTTCTGGAATTGCTCCTATCCTTGGTTTTATCGGAACCATTTCTGGAGTAATCAAGATTTTCCATACCATCTCTTCTACCGGAAACCTAGACATTCAAAGTATATCTGGCGGTTTATATGAAAAAATGATTAGTAGTGGTGCCGGACTCGTAGTAGGTGTTATCGCTTATTCTGCTTATCATTTGTTCAACATCATGATTGACGGTTTTGCCCTAAAAGCACAAAAACAAACATTAGAAATTATCAACATCATTCAAGAACCTCACAATGGCAATTAAAAGAAACAAACGTTTTCAGGCTGAAATTCCAACTTCATCTATGAGCGATATCATGTTCTTTTTGTTTTTGTTTTTTCTTATTATTTCTACTTTGGCAAATCCAAATGTGATCAAACTAACTTTGCCCAAAGCCGCCTCAAACGAAACAACGAACAAAGACCATCTTACACTTTCCGTTACCGAAGACAAAGTATACTACCTCAATAAAGTCGAAGTTCCATTTGATCAATTAGAACAGACTCTATATGAAAAAACTACCGCTACCAATGATAAAATTGTAGTCGTTCGAGTTCCTGCTAATAATAAGGTCCAGGATTTAATCGATCTGATGCAAATGGGCGTGAAACTGAAATTAAATTTCGTGATTGCTACCGAAAAATAAATCAAATTTCCGAAAGCCCTTCTTATGTTGGGCTTTCCTAGTTTAATTTTACTTTTTAAATAAATGGAATTGAGCCGTTTTACTATTCCTTTTTCTATCAATACTATTTTAAAATGGACTGCCATTTGCCTAATCATTGGTATTTGTTCCGGTTCAGCATCTGCCTTTTTTTTAGTAACCCTAAATTGGGTTACTGACTATAGAGAAAACCATTCCTGGATTATTTGGCTTTTGCCTTTAGGGGGATTGTCCATCGGACTTCTATATCATTATTACGGAAAGTCAGCGGCAAAAGGAAATAACCTTATTCTGGAAGAATACGAAAAGCCCCAAAATACAATTCCTCTAAAAATGGCCCCTTTGGTATTAATTGGAACTTTAATCACACATCTCTTTGGAGGTTCTGCAGGTCGCGAAGGAACAGCTGTACAAATGAGCAGCGCTATTGCTGATCAGTTTACTTCCCTTTTTAAACTAAATCCTTCCGAACGAAAAACAATTTTAATATTAGGGATAAGTGCAGGATTCGCTTCCATATTTGGCACTCCACTTGCTGGGGCTCTATTTGCCTTGGAACTTCTTTATTTTAGTAAAATTAATTTAAGAAGTGGAATTACATCCTTCCTGGTTGCCTATATTGCCTATTTTGTAGTTGAATTTTGGCAGGTAAAACACACGCATTACAGCATCCCAATCCTTCCTGACTTTAATATACAAGTTGTTTTTTGGGTACTCCTTTCCAGCATTCTATTTGGATTAGCCGCCATGATTTTTTCCAGAACAACCCATCTTTGGGCCCGTTTATTTAATAAATTTATTTCCTATCCTCCCCTTCGTCCCTTTATTGGTGGAGGTATTCTTGCCCTTGTTTTTTTCTTCATGGGTAACAACAAATACATCGGCCTGGGCATTCCAACAATAGTAGATGCCTTTCATAATGCGAATAAAAATTACGACTTCCTTCTTAAAATACTTTTCACAGGCTTTACCTTAGGTGCCGGTTTTAAAGGAGGTGAAGTAACTCCCTTATTTTTTGTAGGAGCCACCTTAGGAAGCGCTTTATCGCTATATATTCCTTTACCTATAGCGCTTTTGGCAGGTCTTGGATTCGTTGCAGTGTTCTCAGGTGCAACGCATACTCCCATCGCATGTACGTTCATGGGCATGGAATTATTTGGGTTCGAATCAGGTATTTATATCGCTATAGCCTGTTTCGTGGCTTATTTGACTTCAGGTTCTGTCGGGATTTACAGCTCCCAAATTTTAAAGGGTCCAAAAGTGCTTTTATATCAAATATGGAGCAGAAAAAAAACGATGAATTTATAAAACCGAATCTTAGTTTATTCAAAAATCATTTCAAGATTAAGCTAAAAAAATGTAAATTCGCATCCTATGAAAAAGGAAGATATTAAAGCACTCGAAATAGTACTCTCAAGCCCAAAAAAGATAGCAATTATACCACACCGAAGTCCCGATGGGGATGCCATGGGTTCTACCCTAGCCTTGTATCATTTTTTGAAAAAATTAAATCATACCCCTACGGTTATTGCTCCAAATGATTTTCCCGATTTTCTAGCATGGATTCCAGGATCAGAATCAGTAATGATTTTTGAAAAAGACAAAGAGGCTACTAGCCTAGTTTTAAAAGAAGCAGATATCATTTTTACCCTAGATTTTAATGCCTTACACCGAACCGGTGAGATGGAACACGTTTTAAACAAACTGGAATCCATATTTGTTATGATTGACCACCATCAAAGTCCTGACAATTATGCGCAATTCACTTATTCCGATACCCAATTTGGTTCAACCTGTGAAATGATTTTTAATTTTATAGAAGCGCTAGGTAAAAAAGAATTAATTGACAAAACTATTGCTACCTGTATATATACAGGAATTCTAACCGATTCGGGTTCTTTTCGCTTTCCAAAAACTACGGGAACTACGCATCGAATTATCGCTGATTTAATTGACATTGGTGCCGAGAACACAACCATTCCTATTCTGCTTTTCGAAAATAATTCCTATGATAGGTTACAATTACTCGGAAAGGCTTTACAAAACATGAAGGTTTTCCCGGAATACAAAACTACTTATATTACTCTTTCTCAGAAAGAACTGGATCAATTTCATTATGTAAAAGGAGATACCGAAGGAATTGTAAATTACGGCCTTACGATTAAAGGCATTATTTTTGCAGCCATTTTCATCGAACATAAAGAGGAAAATATCATTAAGATTTCTTTCCGTTCTCAAGGTGATTTTGATGTGAATCAATTCGCAAGAGATCATTTTCAGGGTGGTGGACATAGTAATGCCGCTGGCGGAAAATCAAATTTATCCTTAGCAGAAACGATAGCAAAGTTCGAAAAATTGCTTTCTGAATTAAAAATATAAAGAAGTATGAACTACTACAAAAAATTACTACTCTTAGTTTTCGGACTTGCCCTAATCTCTGCTTGTTCACAGCAACAACAAGCACGTAGACCCATTTCACAGTCTTCAGGAACTTTCTTAAAAGAGTCTGTAGTACGAAATAAAAAATTGGTTTCGGCCGAAGAATTAAAAATTGATTCTATTATTAAAAGTGAACCAACTAACAAATACATCGCTTCCAATAAAGGGTATTGGTACCGTTATGATGTGAAAAATACACAAGATACTATTAGACCCAAAAAAGGAGATGTTGCTTACTTTAACTACGAAATTAAAGATTTAGAGGGTAATGTGATTTATTCGGAATTGGAATTGAGACCGCAAACCTATCACGTAGATAAAGAACAAAAAATCATCATTGGCCTGAGACACGGCATAAAATTAATGCATAGAAATGAAACAGTTACTTTCCTCTTCCCCTCCCACCTGGCCTATGGTTATCATGGTGACGACAGAAGAATCAGTCACAACGTGCCTTTGTTAATAACTCTAACCTTAACCGATTTAGCCAAAGAAAATAATATAGCAACCGAATAATAACTAATATCCGAAATGAAAAAGAAAATAATTCTAATCCTGCTTACAATAACTGCCTTCTATTCTTGTAAAGACGAACATGCTAATCTACCAGATGGCTTATACGCTGATATTGAAACAACCAAAGGTCACATTTTACTCCAACTCGAATTCGAAAAAACACCCGTAACAGTAGCTAATTTCGTTAGTTTAGCTGAAGGTAAAAATACTTTTGTAAACGACTTATACAAAAACAAACCGTTTTTTGATGGCTTAAAATTCCATCGCGTGATACAGAATTTTATGATTCAGGGTGGTGATCCACTGGGTAATGGTTCTGGTGATACCGGTTATAAATTCAAAGATGAGATTACTGACCTACAGTTTGACAAAGGCGGTATCTTAGCCATGGCCAATTCAGGTCCGGCAACAAACAGCAGTCAATTTTTTATAACTCATGTCGAAACTCCCTGGCTAAACGGAAAGCATACCATTTTTGGTCATGTCGTAGAAAAAGGCATGGAAACAGTTAACAAAATTGTACAAGACGATGCCATTTTGAAAATTACTATTATCCGAAAAGGAAGTGCTGCTAAGAAATTTAATGCTGTAAAGACCTTCAATTACTTTTTTACTCATGAGGCTGAAAACTTAAAAAAACAAGCATTAATCGATGCTGAAAACAAAAAAGTATACGATGCCCAATACAAGGCAGTAAAAGAAAAAAAAGTAGCCTATTTTCAAGACGCTAAAAAAACAGCTAAAACGTCCAATACAGGTTTGGTCTATTCTATTATTTCTAAAGGAAATGGTAAAAAACCAGCTGCTGGAGCAACTATTTTCATTAACTATTCTGGATTTTTGGAAAATGGCGAAATGTTTGACAGCAGTGTGGAATCCGTTGCCCGTGAATTTGGAAAATTTGACCAACAAAGAGCCAATGCCCGTCAATATGCTCCAATTCCTTTTGAAGCCAATAGAAAAGAGGGGATGATCCCCGGTTTTGTAGAAGGACTAGGAAAAATGGCTTTTGGCGATAAAGCTATTTTATTCATCCCATCTAGGCTAGCTTATGGAGCTCAAGGTGCCGGAAATGTGATTCCACCAAATACAAATATTATATTTGAAGTCGAATTATTGGAAAATATGCCCAAACAAAAATAAATAAAAAAGGGAATAAACCTGAAAATCCCGGCTGTTGCAAAAAAAGTAAGGACCTATAAACCACCAAGAATGAAATTTAAAATAATTGTTTTATTGTTTTTAGGAATGATAAATGCGAATGCTCAAGTCACTAAAAAACCAATTGCAAAAAAAGCAACAACGTCTACACCAATAAAAAAACCTATAGCAGCAGTTAGCGAAGGTATTTTTGCCGAAATCGAAACGACTAAAGGAAAAATAAGCCTTCAACTCGAATATAAAAAAACACCCGTAACAGTTGCAAATTTTGTCTCTTTGATAGAAGGTACGAATACTTTCGTAACAGAGGAAAAATTAAAAGGAAAACCTTTTTACAACGGTTTGAAATTTCACCGTGTAATCAAAGATTTCATGATTCAAGGTGGTGATCCTGCTGGAAATGGTTCTGGTGGTTGTGGATTTAATTTTAAAGATGAATTTGTTCCCGAATTAAAATTTGATAAAGGTGGGATTCTAGCAATGGCCAATTCTGGACCTGCAACTAACAGTAGCCAGTTTTTTATTACCCATAAAGAAACCCCTTGGTTGAATGGCAAACATACCATTTTTGGTCATGTAGTAAGCGGAATGGATGTGGTAAACGCAATCGCTCAGGACGATATTATTACTAAAATTACAGTGCTTAGAAAAGGCGCTGAAGCCAAAAAATTTAATGCTCCTAAAGTTTTTTCTGATTATTATGCCAACAAAGCAGAAGACCAAAAGAAACAAGCTGCTATAGATGCTGAAAATAATGCAAAACAAAATGCAGCTCAGGCTGAAGCTGCTCGTGTTTACAACGAAAAATATGCTCCTGTAAAAGCCGACAAAGTGAAATACTTAGCCGGGCTTAGAGCAACTGCTACAAAATCAGCCACTGGTTTAGAATATAAAATTATTAAAAACGGTACTGGAAAAAAACCAGCCGAAGGAACTACTTTTTACATTCATTACGCAGGCTATCTGGAAGACGGAACTTTATTTGACAGTAGCTACGAAGACGTGGCCAAAACCTACGGTAAATTTGATCAAAACAGAGCCGCACAAAATGGCTACAGCCCTTTTCCTTTTCAGGCGGGTAAAAAAGACGGTTTGATTCCTGGCTTCTTGGAGGGCGTAAATGCATTGTCATATGGTGATAAAGCAGTTTTATTCATCCCTTCTAATTTGGCATACGGAGAGCGTGGAGCAGGTGGTGTAATTCCACCAAATGCAAATATTATTTTTGAGGTAGAAATGTTTGAAACTGCTCCTGTAGCAGTTCCAAAACAATAAGCGCTTCCTAAACATAAAAAAAGGGATTTACTTTAAAGTAAATCCCTTTTTTGTTTTATTTGCTTTTGAATTTCCAATCAAATTCATCTTTATCATTTATGATTGCTCCAATTTCAACTTTTACAATCTCATCGAATTCCGTTTGTAATATAATCCAATGGTCTTCGTTGAAATAGTTCTCAAAAGTGTCAAAGGATTCCTGACTAAATTTTGCCAGTCCTTTCTGATTCAACTCCTTGCTGACTTCACTGATTTTTCGACCAATTAATGCTTTACCGAATAATTCCAATTTCGGGGCCGAAGCTACAACATAGCCCAATTTAAATTCTTCTTCCTTATAAAAAGTAAGTCGCATTTTTTGAGCGTTATACGCAAAAACAATATTCTCATCTTCGTCTTTGTAATTTCGATCCGGTTTACCATAAAGGGCACTAACATCATTTTGCTTCATTCCAAAAAGAAGCTTGTCAACACCATTTTTTAGGTTTATTTTCATAACTGATTTATTTTTCAGCAAAGTTCGTAAAGTTTTTCTCAATAATCACATTCGACAAGATTGGATTTTCGTAAATTCTTTTGGAATCCTAAACCATATTATACCGCCATTTCTGGGTAATCAATATATCCTTTTTCTGTAGCAGTATAAAAAGTATTTTGATCCGGTGTATTTAATGCTGCATCACTTTTAAAACGAGCAACTAAATCAGGATTAGCTAAAAAAGGAACTCCATAAGCTACTAAATCAGCATAACCGTCTTCGATAACTTTAATCCCACTTTCTTTATTGAAACTTTTGTTAATTATTAATGTTCCTTGATACATAGGTCTGAAATGTTTAGCAATTTCAGCAACGGCAAAAGGTACATCATCTACTGGAGTAAAAGGTTCAGTCAAATGCACATAAGCCAATCCGTAATCATTTAGTTTTTTAACGATATATTCATGTGTTGGAATCGTATCCGCATCAACCATCATTCCCTGTGCATTATGCATAGAAGGATTTAAACGAACTCCAACTCTAGAATAATCAATTACTCCTTCTAAAGCATCTAATATTTCAAATAAAATACGCGCTTTGTTTTCAGTCGAACCACCATATTCATCAGTACGATGATTGGAATAGCCATTAAAAAACTGATGCATCAAATAACCATTAGCAGCATGCAATTCAATTCCGTCAAAACCAGCTTCTACCGCATTTTTTGCTCCATTTCTGAAATCCAATACCGTTTGTTTGATATCTTCAACAGTCATTTCTTTTGGTGTAACCGTGTCTACAAATCCATTTTTAGTAAAGGCTTTTGCATTTGGATTGATAGCGGAAGGTGCATGTGGCAATTCTCCATCGTGCAAATCAGGATGGGACAAACGTCCGGTATGCCACAATTGTGCAAATATTTTTCCGCCTTTCTCGTGAACTGCTGTCGTAACTAATTTCCAAGCTTGTGTTTGTGCTTCACTATGTATAGCCGGTACATTGATAAATCCAACTCCCTTTGGACTTATAAAAGTTCCCTCTGATATAATCAAACCAGCTGTAGCTCTTTGTGCATAATAGGTAGCCGTAAGTGCTGTAGCAACATTCTCACTGTTATCGGAACGACTTCGGGTCATAGGAGCCATGATCATTCTGTTTTTTAAAGTAATATCGCCTAATTGATAAGGTTGAAATAATTTTGAATCGCTCATTTTAATTTATTTAATTTTAATACTATTTGTGTTTTTGCTAGTTCGAAACCACTGCGTAACCAACATCTGAAAAAATATGCCCTACTGCTTCCCGAACTTCTGTATCGATACTTTCAATACATATTTCTTTATTTAATGCTACATTGCCTCGTGTCTTGCTTCTGCTAACTCTTGCCAATTTAGAATGAGGCAAGAGGGGTTGAAGATTTCCGAACAAAGACAAAGTACTAATAGGGTAATCTTCTTCAGCGATAAGAATAACAATTTTGCCCGTTGCAAATTTTTGGATTGTATTGGCTATTTCTATATTGGTACAACAATAACCCAATACAATTATAACATCTGCTTCCCAACTTGCTTCCCGGACACAATTCATCAGCTCAACATTTGCCAGCGGCTTAATCCTACTCATGTGATCGTGAAGAATTAAAAGCTTTTCGGTTTCTTCGTCAAACAACAAAACAGAAAATCGCTCGGCCAATTGTTTTGCCAAAAAAATACCGCTCTCTTCAGTAGCTCCGATAATTGCAATGGTTTGTACTAACAAAACTTTGATTTTTATTTTACAAATTTACTGCAGTTCTTCGGGAACTTTCTTGAGCTAGGATAACTAATTCCATTGATCTGGATCAAGAGAAATTATTTCCGAACTGCAATTTGCTTGCGAATCCGACTCAGAGTTTCGGGTGTAAGTCCCAGATAAGAAGCGACCATATGTTGGGGAACCCTTTGAATAATACCCGGATAAGTTGTGGTGAAATTTATATATTTTTCCTCTGCTGTTTCAGTTAAAGTGGAACTGATTCGGGTCTGCATTGCGATATAGGCATTTTGAAGTAATATTCTTTGATAACGTTCAAACATCGGAACGGCATCCATCAGGGCTTCTCTGGAAGTAGTGGTTAATAATAGTAATTCCGAATTTTCTACCGCCTCTATATTATAAGATGAAACACTACCACTAAGAAAACTATACAAATCACTAATCCACCAACCTTCAATCGCAAACTGAACCAGATGCTCATTCCCTTTTTCATCGACTGTATAAGATCGTAAAACTCCTTTTTCTATAAATGCATTATAAGTAGAACTATTGCCCTCTTGCAAAAGAAACTGCTTTTTTCGTAATTTTTTGGGGATAAAAAAAGTCTTGCAAAGCTCTTGTTCCGCTTCGCTAAGAATGACTTTTTCCTGAATGCTTTTGAATAATTGTTCGAACATAATTGCAGGAAAAAGAGGGTTAAATGGAATTGGTATTCCTGCAAAGGAAACTTAAAAATAAACCAATTCAAAGTGATATTTAAAAGCGATTACGGTCAAGCTAAAATCTACTCATTCATTTCGTCATAACGAACCGGAATTTGTGGATCGTAAAGTGGACATTTGAATTCAGTCTCCATCGTTTCTACAAGCAAATTCATGGTTTTTCCTTCGGTTCCATAGCAATCAATGTGAATACTTATTGGACTGGCTTTAATTTGAAAAGCACCTCGGCCTGTATTGTTTTTCCAACTGTTAGCGTCAACTTTCTCCCAACTTGAAAATAAACTGTTGATTCTGTTCAGAATTAAAGCCACAGGTAGCACCTCTAATCCCAGTACTTCCTGATCCAATTCAAGCGCTTCGTAAACTTCCTGATGGTTTAGATAAATACCTTCCGCATATCTCCAAAAAACTAATTCGTACATGTATTTCTTAATTTAGAGCGAAATCATTCTGTTGATTTGATTGCAGTTTTAATATTCAAAAGTTCCGTATTCACTGCTAATAGTCAACTTTTTTGAATCAGCAGCTGCTACCCTACCCACAATTTGAGCATCAACCCCATAGGATTGTGAAATAGCAATAATACCAGCAGCAATCGCTTCAGGAACATAAACTTCCATACGGTGACCACAATTAAAAACCTGATACATCTCCTTCCAATCTGTTTTAGATTCTGCTTGTATCAATTTAAATAAAGGTGGAACAGGGAATAAATTGTCCTTGATAATATGAAGATTTTCAATAAAATGAAGAATTTTTGTCTGAGCTCCTCCACTGCAATGAACCATTCCGTGAATTTCCTTGGGTGTAAACTCCGACAAAATAGCTTTGATAATCGGTGCATAGGTTCTTGTTGGTGATAGTACTAGCTGTCCGGCATCAATAGGAGAATCAGCAACAGCATCCGTTAATTTTACGCTACCGGAATAAATCAAATCTTCAGGTACAGCTGCATCAAAACTTTCAGGATATTTCTTAGCCAAATAATTGTCAAAAACATCATGTCGCGCCGAAGTTAATCCGTTACTTCCCATGCCTCCATTATAGGATTTCTCATATTTGGCCTGACCAAATGAAGCCAAACCTACAATCACATCTCCGGCTTGGATATTGGCATTATTAATCACTTTAGAGCGCTTCATACGTGCAGTAACTGTCGAATCAACAATTATGGTTCGAACAATATCGCCCACATCTGCAGTTTCGCCTCCGGTAGAATGAATGCTGACACCATAAGTAGCAAGCTCAGCAATCAGTGCTTCTGTTCCATTAATAATAGCTGAAATAACTTCAGCAGGAATCAGATTTTTATTGCGTCCAATGGTAGAAGACAAAAGGATATTATCCGTTGCCCCCACACACAATAAATCATCAATATTCATGATTAAAGCATCTTGAGCAATCCCTTTCCATACTGAAACATCTCCGGTTTCTTTCCAATAAATATACGCCAATGACGATTTTGTGCCGGCACCGTCAGCATGCATAATCAAACAATAATCCTCATCTTGAGTCAGATAATCTGGAACTATCTTACAAAAAGCTTGTGGAAATAATCCTTTGTCAATATTTTTTATAGCATTGTGAACGTCTTCTTTAGAAGCGGAAACGCCACGTAGTGCATATCTTTTTGAAGTAGCTGAACTCATCTGATTGGTTTGTTTTTTTCTAGCGCAAATATAGAAACAATTAGCGAATTGAAGAATTAGCAATCGAGGAATTTAAAATAGCTACGGATTTAATTTTCCAAAATCAGTATTTCAACCCTTCGGTTCTCCTCTGCTTCCGCTTCGGTTTTTTCCGGAATAGGGTGAATTGGTTTTTGAATTCCAAACCCCTTATAGCTCAATCGCTTTCTGTTGATTTTATTTTGAACTAAAAAAGTATAGATTGCACGGGCCCTTGATGTTGAAATGTTTTCCACATCTTCAGTCAGCTGACAACATATATGCCCCTGAATTTCAATTTTTAAATAGGGATGCTCCTCTAACATACACAACAATTCATACAAAGCAGGTTTGGAATCCGAAAGAATAAAAGCGGAGCGATTTCTGAAATGGATGGTTCGCAATTTTAAAACCGCTCCAATTTTGATGGTTTTTGCAATTTCAGTTAACGTCTGTTCTTTGTTATCTGAAGCCAAAGCGGCAGCTTCTATTTTCTGTTTCTTAAAATAAACAATCACTTTCCTGTTTTCTGCCTGCACTAAAGACTGCTCAAAATCTTTTCCGAAACCCTTTTCCTGATAATTGTCGGCTATGGGAATGCCCGCTTTCTTAAGAAGGGACTGAACCACTTCTACTCTCTTAAGCGAAAGGCTATCATTGTATTTTTTATTACCCTTCCAATCACAATAACCATCAATTCGCAAAACTCTGGCATCCTTTGAATTAAGAATCCAATTATCCAGTTTCTGTTGAGATACCGCGCTAATTTCGGATTGATTAAAATCAAAAAACACTTCAAATTGCTCCTGTGCCAAAGCGGAACTGAATTTTAAAAATAAAAATAAAAATAAGAAATTAGCTTTCATTTGAATATTCTTAGGTGCTATACAAGTCTAATTTTCAACAATCATAATTTCAACTCTTCGATTCGCCGTACGTTCCATTTCGTCTTTTTCTGGTAAAGGAAATAGGGGCTGTGTACTTCCAAAACCTTTAAAACTTAATCTTTTCGCATCAATACCGTTAGCAACTAAAAAAAGCTTGATAGCTTTTGCTCTTTGCGTAGAAAGATCCACTCTATCATAGGACATACAACATAAATGACCTTGAATTTCAATTTTAAGTTTTGGATTATTTTGAAGTACCAAGAGCAATTCATATAATTTACCCTTAGATTCTGGAACAACTATGTATGTATTAATTACGAAATTAAAGTCGGATAGTTTTAATTTTTCCCCTACCCCTGCCTCATTTATTTTTTTCATAAAGGAAACATCCAATTTGTATTCCGTTTTAATTCCGTTTGGATTTTCAAATTCTAGCTTTTCCGGAAATTTTACAACAGGATTCTCGGTCTTGGTTTTGTCTCCCGTTAGACCTAAAATCTCATTTTCTCGGTCCAAATCAGCAACTTCCAAAAAATATAAACTTACTTTTCTATTCTCCGCCTTAATTTTTGACAGCTGATGCAACTTCCCAAAACTTCTGCTTTTAAAATCATCTCTGATTTTTACCTTCGTTTTTATAATCGAATAAACCGATTCAATTCTGTTTTTGGCCAAAGTGTCATTGTAAACTATACTACCATCTTCATCACAAAATCCATAAATTCCTACTACTTTAACTCTTGGATTAGCCGAAATCCACTGATATAAACTACCGAGTTCTTTCTCATTTAAGTCTTTCTGATCACTGTCAAAATAAACTGAAAATTGCTTTTGAGCAAAAACAGCGGGAAAAAACAACAGCCCAGACAACAAAAGAAAAACAAACTTCATTTTTTTTATTTAGAAAACGAAAGTTAATCAATATTTATTATAATCCGAAAGTAAAACTGGGTCTTAATCCGTTTTTGAATTAAAGTCGCTTAAAATTCCTACTCCCAATCGGGCATACTGGCATTCGAAAAAAGAATTACTCGACTTGCTTCTACATTATTACTAGAAGGCCTAAATTTCACTATATTCTTTAATGACAAACCATCATTAGAAGTATTCATGAAAATCAGTTCTGACTCGTCTGGAGAATAGCGTACATCCAGATCTAATGTCCCACTTGGTTTATCTAATTGTATTTCGGTAGTTAGCCCGCTATCAAAAATATGTTGATAAATCCGTGTTTCTAATTGTCTATAATTAGCGTTTTCGAATCCTGTTAAATCTCTTGTAAATAGTATCTTTTGTCCCGTCACCGAAAAATTCAATCCTCCTATCGCACCCTCTACTCCAGAAATTACCCGATTTGTAATAATCCCCGAAGTATTTATTACATAAATTTCAGATTTATAACCACTAGCATCATTAACTTTCAAAGCAATTTTACTAGTATCAAAACTCCAATCACATTCTGAAATAAACTTACCATCTGGTGTTTTAAAGATTTGGGTCAAACCAGTTCCATCACTGTTTATCTTGTATAATTTATCGAAATAGGGATAGATAAGCTGACTTCCATTAGTATTCCAGGAATAATTAATAAAATCAGAATTGAATCCAACAATCGGTACAGAATTTGTCACTTTAAAAACTCCGCTACCATCTGGATTCATAGTATAAATATGGTTCTGAGATCCACTTGCTCTAATAAAAGCGATCTTATTGGACTGGTTGTTTTTTCGGGGCCTCCAACTATTCGTATTTGAATTTGTAAGTTCCAATTGATCTCCAGTATCATTCCCAGTATAAATTACATTATTTTCATTTATCTTTCGAACAAATAAATAGCGACCGTTTGGAAAATCTAATGTTCTAAAGGAATGTACCACACTTAGAACAGGAGAATTAATCCCATCAGAAGCCGAAACTTGCCAATAATATTTAGCACTGTATTTCAAGTCACTTAAACTAAAATTAGTGGCTGTTATTTTTGAATATACCACGACATCACTATTGCTATCATTTCTTAGGGTAATTTCGTAAGTCAACACATCCTGATCTGGATCAGAGCAGGCCCAGCTCAAATTTTGATCTAAACTCTGACCCATAGCATTATCTAACGGAGCTAATAAAGCGGGGCTCAAAGGAGATTTATTGTTTATGGTTAATAGTTTGAGCTCAAAGACAATAGTAGTTGTCCCATTAATATTTACTGTTGCCGATTCGAATTTTGTGATATAATTTTCTTTTTGCGCCTCAACAGAATACTGTCCCACTTTTACATTTGGAATCACAAATTTTCCCTTCTCATCTGTAAAGACAATACTAGAATTTGGATTTGAAAATACTTTTACATTGGCCATAGGTTCAAAAGTAACAGCACTAACCACTGTCCCTTCAATAACACCAAAGTCTTCCCCTGTGATTTTTTCCTCACTACACGAAGACAACATCATTAATAAAAGGAATAAACTAAAATTGAAATAGAATTTTTTCATCATTACTGTATTAAGATTTTTCGCTGCTATTATTGTTGAAATCGATTCTTTTAATTTCCATTTATTAGAAAATATTACTTTTTTATACTCGAAAAATAAAAGGTCAAACCCAAACCAAATCTATAATAGTAATCATCCCGAACACCATGTTCTAAATAATCTATTTTATCACTAAAATTTAAATTATGTTCGGCATATAATTTGACTCCTATGTTCTTGCTGGCCATATATTCTAAACCTGCGCCATATTGAACCTTTAAATGTAGATTTTCGAAATCCTTATTCATACCATAGCCGGTCCCTAAGAAAACAAAGGGACTTAATTTGTCTTTTGGCAATAAAAAAATTTCGGCATTAAGATCATAGGTAATATACCCCACATCCAAACGATTTTTATTCGCTAGTTTAATTACATTAGCAGAAGCACTAATACTAAATCCTTTTGTGAAAAAATATTTTAGAGCTCCTCTTCCCATAGGCCTCGCTAATGGATTAGCATAATCTCCATCCATCAAGGTCATCCCTCCTGTAAATTCCATAGCAAACCCAGACCTTCTGCCTATTAATGTTCTATTGTAAATTGCTTTGACATCAGCCTCGTTTTTTTCTGCTTCAAATTTCACCAACAAGGAGCTTAAAGCTTCTTTAGGAATATCAGCTTCCCATATTTTATCTTTAATTCCCTCCAAAACAAGGGAAGAAACCGCTTTTTCTATAGCTTCTGTTACTGCCATTTGCACCGGTTCATTTGTCGTGTATCCCGTTTCTACCTCCAAAAGTCGCTTGAAATTCACATAGCGAAACAAACTTTGATCTACAGCTTGTGACAATATAGTTTTCGATACATAAACCGATTTTAGAATCTTACCATTTGAGGTAGATATCATTCTTAGATATATAGTAACCCTATCTTGTCTATATTTCACTGAACCTCCCGCTCCAAAATAACGAGCTCCAAATCCTCCTGTTATAATGTTAGAGTCATAAGAAACAATACCGCCTTCGAGTAATATTCCTGCATACAACAAAGGGGTTAGTTGTGGATCATTTGGATTGGTACTTTTTGAATATTCCTGTCGGGTAGATCGAATCAAATTCCGCTCTTGAAGTAAATTTCCAATGTTTTCACGCTCAATAGGAACAAACCAATTCGAATCTTCCAAGGCTTTTATTAAGATTGAGGTCGCTCCTTGGGTAACGGCTGTACTAAAAGTACTTCCATTTTCGGCTGCCTTATATTGCCCAGTTTGATCTCTAAATTTATAGATTCCAACTACAATTGGTGTTTTTGGCTTTGGGAGTGCTTTCAGGAGAGAGGTAGCAGGAGTAGTTTCTCCAATAATAGCATTTTCAACCCCTGTAGGTTGATTATAATAGGCTCCACATCCATAAAATAAAAAAAGGAAGGGCAGTATTGAATAGAAAAGAATTCTCATATTATTGTTTTGGGATGATCACTTGTGTTTGTTCACCTGTGTTTGTATCCAGAATATTAACGGTCAGTCCTCCTTCTGAAGGATAAACTTCTACAGCTAAACTTCCAAAGGTGTAACTCCCCTCAGAAATCCCTCCAGTTCCAAATTGCTGGGTAAACAAGGATCGGGATACTTGGCTGAGTAATTGGGTATTTAAATTTTCTGTGAATCGTTCTAATTCCGTTTTCGCACTACTAGTACTTATGGTATTGTCTTTTAATTTATTTTGCGACTCCGCTGAACTTAAAAGCCATTGATAATTGAAGGTATCACCCCCAAATGCTGGATTCCGGGGTTTATAAACCAAGTCTTGGGCGATCGATGACTGGAAAATAAAAAAAAGAATTAAAAGAGTTAAAAACTTCATGGCAGATAGTATAAAATTAATATTGAGTAAAATATTTACTTTGTCTTTCTAAATTTTTTAAATATAAAAATGTGGCATTTACGGATTCTTTCGCTACTGCGATAAGGAATTCCTCGTCGGGCCGTGTTAAAAATTCATAGACTACTACATTATCTATACTGATACTAATTTTAGTGTTTCTTCCAAAACTTAATTCCTCAATTATTGAAACAAGCATAGCTGAATTAATGTTTTTCTCATTGTATTCGTAATAATAATAGTCATAAAAATCCTTTCCAACTTTAGTTTTAGTATCATCGAAAATAATACCCGTCATTAGAAATCCATCAAAAGGCAGTATTATAGTTTCTTCTTTTTTTTTTCATTGCCAAGAACCACTCGATCCTTTCCAACTAATTGCTTGCTCTCATCATAAAATAATAATAAAATGATAATCTCATCGTCTTTAGTACTATTAATTTGGGTGCTCGATAAATTTTTAATTTCACCAGGTGCCAAAGTAAAAAGGCCTTCCTGTGCAGTATTAGACTGATTATTAGATTGCTGTTTTATAACTGATAATTTATAAGTCAAACTTTGGATAATATCCGATAAGTTTTCAGCGGTTCCGGTTATTTTAATATTCCCTTCTATTTTTTCCATTTGAATCTTTGCTTTTACAACAGTATTACTTAACTGTGAATAAGAAAGAGTGATTTGAACTATAAATAAAATAAAGCTAAAGAGGTAGGTTTTCATACTAATTTTATTGATTCAAGATAATAACTGAGGCACCGTTCCCAGATTGAATCACCCTCATGCTTCTGGAAAGTGAATTGCTTCCCATAACCTGGATGTTTTGATTATCTCCCTGTTGAATATATTGGACATTAACCTCTTCATTCATTTTCAAGGAAAAATCTCTGATAGTATTATTTTGCCCATTTTGGTAAACATTTTGGATAATCACATTAGCCTGTTTGTCTACTATAAATTGATTATTGTCCCCTCTTTGAGTTACAGCAACATCAATATATTTTGCTTTTAAATTAGTATTTACTGAATTATTCTGGCCAATTTGGTCAATAAGAACCAAACTAAAAATGGGAACAGGAAGAACTACTCCCCCCTGGTTTTCTGTCATTCCAGAAATAACATATAAAGCATTTTTCTTTGAATTAAAAACAGAGGAGCTATATTGATCAAAACCAGAATTCCCTTCTTCTTCTTGTGATAAAAGCACCGTAGAAAAAAACAGACAAAAAAAGATATTTAAACAAAATAGTTTCATGTTTTTGTGATTTAAAAAACTAGGACAGAAAATAAATTCCCTATCCTAATTTAATTATTTTATTTACTCTTTAATTTTGCTGACGAACAACAATGGTATTAGAATTACCATTAGAGTAGGCAACACTTATATGACCGCTACCATATTGCTGTATATTGGCTGTATTGTCCATTCCAATTTGCAAGGTACTTTCGGTTAAATTCATCCCATCTTGATAAGAAATGGCTGAATTAGCTTGACCATATTGATAATGAAGAGATTCATTTTGAGTTCCTTCTGAAATAACATTTCCTCCTATTTGAGTTTGTTTGGAATAATTTCCCGTACCTCCTTGGCTGGCATAAGCATATCCCCAATTTCCATTTTGTATTTGACGTGCTTCGTTATTACCATGATCCAAATAAGGAACATCTAAGTTATTTACAGCATCGATTTGTGCTCTAGTAAAAGTGGAAGACGAAGGTTTCATATTCCCCGTCGTTCCTTGATCTACTGTAGCTCTATTGTAACTTCCAGTTTGTACTTGCACCGCTAAATCACCTCCGAGAAGACGACCAGATTTAGGTGCTTGGATTTCTCTTTTATTATCATCTTTTTTTGGCCCTTTCACATCATCACCTTTTTTTGGCCCTTTCACTTCATCACCTTTGTTTGGCCCTTTTGAACCCTCACCAGAAGTTCCAATTTCATCCTGCCAGATCGTAGCGTTGTTGTTATTCCCAGTTTGAGTTTGATACGCCTCGTTACTCCAGTTGTTTTGAGAAACATAAGCGGTATTACTCATCCCATTTTGGTTCACTTCTGTTAAGTTACCATAAGATAAATGACTGTTTAAAGGATTAATTCCCTGATCTACAGTTGCTGAATTTCCATTACTTACTTGGGTGATTTTTGATACTTGAGAACCTCCTATTTGATCCACATAAGCACCGTTAGAATTTCCGGTTTGACTCACATTACTGTCGTTTTTCTGTGCAAAAGCTAACCCGCTTATGGATAACGTAGCTATAATGCTGAAAATTAGTTGTTTCATATTATGTGTTTTATATTTTTATCAATATCTATTTAAAAAAAAATTGGGATAGCTGAAAACTACAACCATTCCCAATTTTTCAAAGAATTTTCTAATTAGTTACTTTGACCTACCGTAATGGTATTACTCATTCCATTTGAATAACCAACTTGTACATGACCATTACCACTTTGCATCACATTGGCGGTATTGCTATTACCAATTTGTAAAGTACTTGAGGTTAAATCCTTTCCAGATTGAGTAGAAGTTGCATTATTATCATTACCATATTGATAATGATAAGATTCATTATTTTCAGCTAAAGTAATTCCTGATGCTCCAGTTTGAGTTTGAGTAGAAGTGTTACTTGTTCCGCCTTGACTTGCATAAGCATCACCAAAATTACCGTTTTGTGTTTGGTACGCTTTGTTTGTACCATGAGGTGTAAAAGGAACCGATACTGCGTTTGAAGCTGCCATTTGTGAAGCAGAAAAAGGTGGATTCGCTGGTTTCATATTCCCTGTTGTCCCTTGATCAACAATTGCAGTATTGTTAGCTCCAGTTTGTACTTGTGTAGCTAAATCTCCTCCGTTAACTCCAGTACCAGAGGGTTGATCTTGCCAGATAGTGGCACTGTTAGCATTACCCATTTGAGTTTGATTCGCATCATTGTTCAAATTAGCTTGAGAAATGGAAGCTCCATTATCATCTCCATTTTGTGCAACAACAGCACCGTTTGATAATCCTACTTGAGTAACACCTGAGCGGTTATGATTCCCAACCTGCATCACATCAGATTCATTAACATTACCTGCTTGTTGAACATTGGCATTGTTAGCATCTCCTGTTTGACTCACATTACTGTCATTACTTTGAGCCATCGCTACTGAACCTACTAATAGCATCGCGGAGATGCTTAAAAAAACTTTTTTCATAATAAATATATTTAATTGGTTACATTACATTTTATTATGTAGGCCTTAAAAAACAATCGGGCAATTGTTTTCTAATAAATTTTTTGTAGGTTTTTTAATGATTTGGGAATCATTATAACTTTTAAGAAAATAAGAAATAGATTATCTTTCTTTCCTCTTAAACAAATGTAGAAGGACTCCTTTTAATTATTCCCAATTTTAATAGCTGATTTTCAATTGATTCCGTTTTTTCGATTAAAAACCAATATCATAGGTTTAAATACATTTACATCCTTTTTTTAGTAAGAATAATAAGATATATCTTTGTATTACAGGACTTTATGCCAATATATTCATACATGTTTAAATAATTATGTTAACATAAAAGTATATTGTTTATTGTTTAACTTAAATCTAAAAATAAAACCAATTTATGTTTCCTAATTCTTATAAAAAAGACTTTATAAGAGATAAAGTACCTACAATTAAAAATCGAAACACATCTTAATTTTTAAAAAATTTAGCTGCTTAATGACGAATTAATTTATAAAAACTGATTTAAAAACAAAAAAAAGAGGCTGCCTAATTTTAGACAGCCTCTTCAAAATAACGAACAAAAATTTCCTACTCCCAATCAGGCATGGAACCTCCAGAAGTTAATACCGTTCGAGAAGTAGCTTGTCCAACACCTGATCTAATAATTTCTTTTACAGATAGTCCATCATTGGAAGTACTAACAAAAATTACTTCTGCTTCATTTGGTGAAAATTTCACGTCCAAGTCATTAAAGCCATCGGCTTTATTTGTATTGAGTTCTGATGAAGTGTTTGCAGCCCGATCATAAATAAAAATACGAGAATTAATCCTTCTATAGGAAGAACTTTCATATTCAGAAACATCTCTTGTGTAAATAATTTTCTTATTATCTACCGAAATATTTAATCCGCTTACAGCACCAAACGTATTAGAAAGTACAGTGTACAATAGATTTCCAGAGGTATTAATTACATAAATCTCAACCTCATACCCTAAAGTATTATTTACTTTAAGTGCAATCTGACTTCCATCTTGACTCCAATCACACTCTGATATAAATTTACCATTAGGTGTTTTATATAATTCTACTAATCCATCTCCGCTAGCATTAATTCGATATAATTTATCAAAATTTGGATAAATAATTTGACTTCCATTAGAACTCCAACAAAAATTAACCTGCTCCATATTAAATCCAGCTATAGGTACTGAATTAGTAACTTTAAAAATAGAACTTCCATCTGGATTCATAGTATATAGTTGGTTTTGAGACCCATCTGAACTTATATACGCTATTTTATTAGCTTGTAAATTTTTTCTTGGACGATAGCAATTAGTATTTAATGAAGACAGTTGCAATTCATTTCCGGAACCATCCGAAGCAAAAATCACATTGTTATTACTGACTTTTCTAACATATAAAAATCTGGAATTTGGAAAATCCTGTGTCACAAATAAGTTCGTAACACTATTCGAAGGGGGATTAATAGCATCACTTGAGGAAACTTGCCAATAATATTTTGTACTATAACTTAGCCCTGAAACTTCAATACTGTTTGTTTTAATATCCGAAAAAGTACTTATCGTATTCGTAGTTCCATTTCTAATACGAATTACATAGGTCAAGGGATCCATTTCTTTATCGCTCGCCGTCCAAGATAACACTAATTTTAAACTTTGATTTATTGAATTGTCAGCAGGTGAAGTTAAAAGCGGAATTTCAGGTGGTTTATTATTTGTTTTAGATGTTTCCATTTCAAATATAAGTTGGCTTGTACTCCCAACCGTTACCTCCGCTGCTTCAAATTTTGATACATATCCTTCCTTTTGTGCTTGAAAGGAATACTTACCTATCAAAACAGATTCAAACGTAAAATAACCATCCTTATCAGTAAAAAATGTACTACTTATCGGGCTAGTCGAAATTTTAACATTTTCTATAGGTGCAAAAGTTTTCGAATCTACAACTCTACCTTTTACAACTCCGTTACCTTCTGATACCATTTGCTCTTCACTACACGAAATGAGAAAACCCAAACAGAATAGTACTGTATTAAAAAAAAATTTCGTCGGGATATTTATTAAATTATTCATAATTAACAAGTGTTATATCAATGACTATTAACTAAAAAAGCGGTTTCTTTTTCTGTATTCCTTTTCTGTTAAAATAGTAGGTAGCACCCAGTCCAAAACGCCAGTAATAATCGTCTCTTCGACCCGCAACTAAATAATCTATTGTATCCGAAAAATTAATATTGTGCTCTCCGTATATTTTAAATCCAAAATTAGAGTTAACCAAGTATTCCATTCCAGCTCCATATTGAACTTTCGTGCTTCTATTTTCATATTTAGAATTAAAACTAGTGCCGCATCCAACATATAAAAAAGGGGTTAAAACATCATAGGGTAGAACAAGCATCTCAACATTAAAATCTAAGGATGTATATCCTACATCTAATTTATTTTTATTACCCAATCGAAATACATTTGTGGATGCGTTCAAATTAATATTTGGATATATAAAATATTTTACACCTCCTCTTATCATCGGTTTAGGAACTGGATTTAGATAATCCCCGGACATAGAAGTGAAACCTCCAGCTATTTCTATACCGTATTTCCCTCTTTTTAATTTTTGATTTCTAGAATAAAGTAAAGTGAGATCGGCTTGTTCTTTGTCTTCAGAATACAAATTCAAAAATTGCTGCAATTCACTATCACTCGCATTGACTTCCCAAGTATGATCTCTGATTCCATCGACAATCAACATCTCTACCGCTTTTTCAACCGCCTCACTAACAGCAAGCTGAACTGGTTCATTTCTAGTAAAGCCAGTCTCTACCTCTAATAGTCGCTTTAAGTTTACATATTTGAATAAATTGGCATCTACACTCTGTGACAAAATAGTTTTAGACACATAAACAGTATTTAAAATTTTTCCGTTTGAGGTTGAAACCATTCTAAGATAAATGGAAATCCGATCTTGCCTATATCGAGTGGAAGCTCCTGTACCAAAATAACGAGCGCCAAATCCTCCCGTAATAATATTAGAATCATAGGAGATAATTCCGCCCTCTAACAATACTCCCGCAAACAACAAGGGCGTTAACTGACTCTCCTTTTCCTTTGTGTTTGATGCATACTCTTGCCGTGTAGAACGAATAATATTTCTTTCGTTTAATAGGTTTCCCAAATTTTCTCTTTCAATGGGCACAAACCATTTAGAGTCCCCAAGCGCCTTAATTAAAATTGATGTAGCACCCTGAGTTACTGCTGTACTGAAAGTACTTGAGGTTTCAGTGGCTTTATACTGCCCCGTCTGATCCTTAAATTTATAGACACCAACTACAATTTGTTCTTTGGGTTTCAGTAAATTAACCAAGCGTGAAGTTGCTGGTGTATTTTCTCCATAACTAGCTTTCTGAATTCCTATGGGCTGATTTAAATAAGCGGAACAGGAATTAAATAATAGGGAAATAAAAAATAAAATGAAGCTGATTTTAATCATGGATTACTTTTGATTTTAATACTATAATAAAAACTCAAATACCTTAGTTTTAATTGGACGGGATAATAACTTGTGTTTGCTCTCCAGTTTCCGTATCCAGAATAGCAACAACTAATCCTAAATTAGAAGGGTAGATGTCCACAGACAAACTCCCAAAGAGGTAGGAACCTGCACGAATTCCTTTATCTCCAAATTGTTGTTGAAACAATGAATTAGAAATTTTATTCAAAATTTGATTGTTTAAATTATCTTTAAAACGTTCTAATTCTGTTTTTTGTTGATAACTGGAACTTGTTGATTCTTTAAATTTATTCTGGGCTTCAGCAGAACTCATTAACCACTGATAATTAAAAGTGTCTCCACCAAATGCCGGATTAATAGGTTTATAAACCAATTCTTGTGCATTTGAAATCCAAAATTCAAAAAAAAATAAAAGTAGAAAAATCCGTTTCATCCTCTTTAAATAAAATTAATATTGACTTATTTCCTTGTTTTGCTTTTCTATATTTTTGAAGTATTTAAAGGTCTTAACAGCTGCTTGCTCAGCCATAAACTTCAAAAATTCTTCATCTGGTCTGATAATAAATTCTTCTATGATATCTCCATCAATAGTGACTTGAATTTTTGTCGTCCTTCCTATAGTTAGCTCCTCCTGAACCAAAATAATTTTAGTGGAGTTAATTTGTAATTTCGTAAACTCTGAGAAAAAAGTTTCATAAAATTCGTTCCCCATCTTAGTCTTTGTATCATTTGAAATAATTCCGTTTATTTCTAATCCCGATCTTGGAACTAAAGATTCTAATTTGACTTGATTATTAATTTCAATTCTGTCCTTGGCAATTAATTTAGAATCCTCATCATAAATTAGAAGTAGAAAAATCAATTGATCGTCACCATTACTTGAAATAGCGGTATTGGAAAGAATCACTTTTCCTAAAGGCTCTATACTTAATCTTCCTTCTTGAACTGTATTTGATGTGTTGACCGTTTTTATGTTTTTTCTAAAAACAGAAAGTTTGTAGAATATAGTAGTGTACTCTGATTTTAAATTTTCTACCGCACCCGAAACACTCAAAGCACCTTCTATTTTAGAAAGATTAATTTTAGCTTTTATATTCTTATTTTCAACTTGTGAGTGGACCATTTGGAAGCTCAAAAAACTTAAGAAATAAAACCAATAAGCGATTCTTTTTTTCATATTCTAATGGTTAAAAATATAAACCAACCCACTATTACCGTGCTGACTAATTATCATGTCTTTAGAAATCGAATTAGACCCCAAATTAATAAGATTTAGATTATTTCCTTTCTGAATAAATTGAGTTTCTATTTTATCAGTACTATACATAGATATAGTATTAATCGAATTGGAATCCCCTAATTGTTCATAGGATGGACTAAAAATTGGAGTCGTTGCACTTAGATTGAGTTCGTTATAATTTCCTACTTGCTTTACCGCCAAATTTAAATTAGAGGTATTTACATTTAATTGAAAACTGTTTTTATCGCCTATTTGCTGAATTATTACAATACTTCTTATGGATGAATTGGCCGAATAAGAATTAACCAAGTGATGATTCAAAAGCAGGTAATCTGAACTTGACAACAAAGGATAAGATCGATTATCAAATGACAAGGCTTCATCTTGTGCATATAATCGAGTTTGGAAAAATTGAAATAAAAACAAGAGAAATAGTAATTTTGCTTTCATTGGATATAAAAATAAAAAACAAAAGGAAGGTGAGGGCAACAATAATTAGAGTCCTCACTTCCTTTTTATTTTGGTTTAATTAGCTTGGTTTACAACTGAATAGTTCCCATTGCCTATTTGATTAACAGCACTCCAATTTAAAAGCCCATCCTGTTTTGTTAAAGCCTCATTGGAATTACCCAATTGTGATATTAAAGACATATTACCACCCCCATGCTGAAAACTTCTAGCCTCATTAGAATCACCAACCTGAATATTCATGCTAATATTGTCCATACCATCTTGATAATTATATGCATAATTATCATATCCTATAAGCTGAATAGCAGAAGAAACATTACCAATTCCATCTTGATCTATCACAGCGTCGTTAGCTTCTCCTGCTTGAGAAACAACCGCCACATTTAATTGGCCGTCTTGAGAAACATAAGCGCCATTATTATGCCCCGCTTGACCTACTGTAACTAGGTTACCTAATCCAGACTGATTTGTTTCAGAATTATTATCTGAATCAATCTGATAAATAACAGCCGAGTTCATTGTGCCTTTTTGCCCAACAAAGGAACTATTGCCAGCTCCAATCTGACTCACTAAGGAATGATTAAGTGTTCCATCCTGATTAACATCGGCATCATTATGAGATCCAATTTGATTAACCTCTGTATAATTCAAATTACCTGTTTGAAGTGAGGTACTGTGATTCATCAAACCATACTGATCAACATCTGATGTGTGATCATCTCCAACTTGGTTGACCGTACTTGTATTTCCTTGAGCAAATGCTACTGTTGTAGCAAGCACCACTGAGATGCTTAAAATCACTTTTTTCATAAAATATTTGATTAATTAATTAATAATACAATTTTGATTTTTGTGCAGTAAAAGTGATTTTTAGAACATTTTTTAAAACATAGGATAGGATTGAAAAGTGTTTTTAAAAATACTAATTGATTTTTACTTCTTCAAAAATATTAATTAATTATAATTAATAATAAATTTGCAACTTATTATTTATCAGCATTTTATACAAAATAGATGAAAAGTATATTAAAACGATAAAACGATTATTTTAAAAAAAAAGCTATCAGAAAAATAGGGATAATGTTTTTGAAATAGTAAGCAAAAAAAAAAGCTGTCTAAATTTAGACAGCCTTTTTTTATGTATCAAAAAAAATTACTATTTCGTAAACAATAACTCTCTGTATTTAATCAAAGTCCAAGTTTCATCATCTACCAATAATTCTAATTTATCACAGTGATTCCGTATCACCTCAAAATAAGGTTTTACATCATTACAATAGGCTTCCGCCATTTGCTGAGCATCAGTGATGGCATTCGCTCTTTTTCGGGCTTCTGTCATCTCCTCAACCTTAGAATTAATACCTTCGATATGTCCTGAAATCTCTCGGATTAAGATAATTTGCTCTTTTCCAATTTTCTCAAACTCAGCTCCAAAGATTTCTTTCAGTCCTTTTACATTTTCTATAAGTGTGTTCTGATAGCGAATAGCCGTCGGAATGACATGGTTCTGAGATAAATCTCCTAAAACGCGTCCCTCAATTTGGATTTTTTTAGTGTATTCTTCCAATTCGATTTCATAACGGGCTTCAATTTCAATAGGATTCATAATTCCCATTTCCGAAAATAAATCTAAGGCTTGTTTAGAAGCTCTTGCTTTCAAAGCTTCTGGTGTAGTTTTAAAATTACTCAATCCTCTTTTACCGGCTTCGATCTCCCAAGCTTCACTATAACCGTCTCCTTCAAATAGGATTTTTTTAGAAACCTTAATGTATTCTCTCAAAACATTGAAGATAGCATCGTCCTTCTTCATGCTTTTAGTTTCAATCAAAGTATCAACTTCTTTTTTGAAATCTTTCAATTGCTTAGCAACTATAGTATTTAATGTGGTCATCGCATTAGAACAATTAGCAGAAGAACCAACTGCTCTAAATTCAAACTTATTACCCGTAAAAGCAAAAGGAGAGGTTCTGTTTCTATCCGTATTATCCAAAAGTACATCTGGAATCTTACCAACTACATTTAGTTTTAAATCGGTTTTTTCTTCTGGTGATAATTTACCATCAGTTACACCTTCTAATTCAGCCAGAACTTTAGTCAGCTGCTCTCCAATAAAAACAGAGATAATGGCTGGTGGCGCTTCATTAGCACCCAATCGGTGATCATTACTGGCAGTGGCAATCGCGCCTCTCAATAAAGATTCGTAATCATTAACAGCCTTGATGGTGTTAATAAAGAAAGTCAAAAACTGCAAATTGCTCATTGGCGTTTTACTCGGACTCAATAAATTAACACCCGTATCAGTGGCCAATGACCAGTTATTATGTTTCCCCGATCCGTTAACGCCTTTAAAGGGCTTTTCGTGCAACAACACTTTTAAATCATGTCGCTCCCCTACTTTTTGCATCACATCCATCAACAAACAGTTGTGATCTACTGCCAGATTCGTTTCTTCAAATATAGGTGCCAACTCAAATTGGTTCGGTGCAACTTCGTTATGGCGTGTTTTTACCGGAATCCCCAGCAACATACATTCTTGCTCCAAATCCCGCATATAAGTTAAAGCGCGACTCGGAATAGATCCAAAATAATGGTCGTCCAATTGCTGTCCTTTAGCCGATGTATGGCCTAATAGCGTTCTCCCTGTCATCATGATATCGGGACGACAATTCGCTAAAGATTTGTCAATCAAAAAATATTCTTGTTCCCATCCCAAAGTAGCAGTAACTTTCTTAACGTTTTTGTCAAAGTATTTACACACATCAGTCGCAGCGTCATCCATAGCCGATAAGGCGCGCAACAATGGAATTTTATTGTCTAATGCCTCCCCGGTATAGGAAATAAAAACCGTTGGTATACACAAGGTTGTTCCAAAAATAAAAGCAGGAGATGTTGGATCCCATGCCGTATAGCCTCGCGCTTCAAAAGTGTTTCGAATCCCTCCATTTGGAAAACTGGAAGCATCAGGTTCTTGCTGAACCAATTGTGCGCCACCAAATTTCTCAACAGGATCACTTCCGTCATACGAAGTTTCAAAAAAAGCATCGTGTTTCTCTGCCGTAGCTCCCGTTAATGGCTGAAACCAATGGGTGTAATGCGTAACTCCTTTTGCAAGAGCCCACTCTTTCATTCCCATCGCGATATAATCCGCTAATTTTCGATCTATTTTGGTACCATACTGAACCGCTCCTTGAACTCCTTTTAATGCATCCGAAGTCAGATACTGCCGCATCGCTTTCTCATTAAAAACGTTGGATCCGAAAATAGTTGATTTTCGATCCATTTCTTCAAAAGGAACCGGTTTTCTATTGGAAGCTTCTTTTAAAGCTTGAAAACGTAAAGTAGACATATTCGTATTTTTTTTAATTATGAGTACACTTAATAGCGCTCAAAGCAAATATAAATAATATATCTTATTTAAAAGAATATAAATCCCAGGATAATTATTACGAAATTAATTTTTATTAGTATCTAAAATAGCTTTTTTTAAATTTAACCCCCCTAATAATGAGCTTTTGTGAAAAATATCAACACGTTTGCAAATAATACCCCCTTTTTTTTAAACATAAAAAATTTATATTAAATTTGCGTTATGTTTAATTAAAGAAATCAATTTATACAATTATGGCTAAAATAAAATTAGAGTACATTTGGTTAGATGGATACGAACCAACTCAAAATCTTAGAAGTAAAACTAAAGTAGAAGAACACGATAACTTCAAAGGAACTTTAGAAGAAATAGGAAACTGGTCTTTTGATGGATCTTCAACAAAACAAGCTGAAGGGGGTTCTTCAGATTGTCTGTTGGTCCCTGTTGCTATTTATCCAGATCCAACTCGCATCAACGGTTATCTAGTAATGACCGAAGTAATGAATGCTGATGGTACTGCTCACGCCTCTAACGGTAGAGCTACTATTGACGATGATGGTGATTTCTGGTTCGGTTTCGAACAAGAATATTTTATCATGGACACAAAGACATTATTGCCTTTAGGATTCCCTATCGGTGGTTACCCAGCGCCACAAGGGATGTACTATTGCTCTGTAGGTGGTAAAAATACGCACGGAAGACAATTAGTCGAAGAACATGCTGATCTATGTATCGCTGCTGGTATCAACTTCGAAGGCATTAATCAAGAAGTGGCTTGTGGCCAATGGGAATTCCAATTATTCGCTCAAGGTGCTAAAAAAGCAGGTGACGAAATTTGGATTGCTCGTTATTTACTAGACCGTCTTACAGAAAAATATGGTTTCTACATAGAATACCACCCTAAACCTCTTGGTGATACCGATTGGAATGGTTCAGGAATGCATGCTAACTTCTCCAATGAAGTATTAAGAACTTGTGGTGATAAAGCTACTTATGAAAAAATATGTGAAGCGTTCCGTCCAGTTGTTGAAGAGCACATTGCAGTTTACGGTGCTTACAACGAGCAACGTCTAACAGGTAAACATGAAACGGCTTCTATCCATGATTTCTCCTATGGTGTATCAGATAGAGGGGCATCAATTAGAATTCCACTTATTACAGTTCAAAGAGGCTGGAAAGGTTGGTTGGAAGACAGAAGACCGGCATCCAACGGTGATCCATACAAAATCGCAGCAAGAATTATCAAAACTGTAAAATCAGTTTTGTAAATCTTACCTATATTTAACAAAAAGCACCTTGATTACAAGGTGCTTTTTTTATAGAACCAACTTTACCATAAGTTTTTCATAATATCTTTCCCGCATCAAAATCATCGAACTATCTTTGCCAATCTATAAACACTAGAATTTATGATGGTTTGGATTTGTTTCTTAGCAGCTATATTAATTTTCCTCGCTCTTGATTTAGGCGTTTTTAATAAAACACCTCATATCATTTCAACTAAAGAAGCCAGTAAATGGACTGCCATTTGGGTAAGTATTTCCTTTCTATTCTCTGGGGTAATCTATTGGCTCTACAGCACAACCTATGTTGCTAATCCCGACCAGCTTAAACCTACCGCAGCTGCCATAAAATATATTACGGGTTATTTAATCGAACTTTCCCTAAGCGTCGATAATATTTTCGTTATCGCATTAATATTTGCTTCATTCAAAATACCTCATAAATACCAACACCGCGTTTTGTTCTGGGGAATTCTAGGAGCTATCATTTTTAGAGGCTTGATGATTTTCTTTGGTGTGATTCTTATCAATAAGTTCACCTGGACTACCTATCTATTTGGCGCTTTTCTACTTTTTACAGCTGTAAAAATGCTTTTTACCAACGAAAAAGAAGAGGAAGAATTTGAACCAAAAAAGTCCCTAGTATACCGAATAATTCGCAAAATCATACCGATAACCAGCCATACCGATAAAGAGCATTTCTTCATTAATCTTGAAGGAAAGACTACTGCTACTCCCCTGTTTGTGGCATTAATTGTAATCGAAGTGATGGATGTCTTATTTGCCGTTGATAGCGTTCCCGCAATATTAGCTATTACTTCAGATCCTTTCTTAGTATTTAGCTCTAATATTTTTGCCATACTAGGCCTGCGTTCCATGTACTTCTTCCTTGCTAATATGCTGGCCAAATTCAGTTACCTGGAATACAGCCTAATTGCAATTCTAAGTTTTGTAGGACTCAAAATGCTATTACATGATTTTATTGAAGTTCCCGAGTGGGCTTCTCTTGCTTTTATTGCACTTTCTCTATTCACAGGTATTATGGTTTCCCTAAAAATGGATAAAAAACAAGAAATTCTGGAATAACAAAAAAGGAAACCATCTGATTTCCTTTTTTAAATTTTACGCTGTTTTTTAATCAATTCAATTTAAAATCTTAACCTTGCTGTCATCAATATTGTATTTTTTAATCACAGCACTATAATCACTATAATCCGTTTTACCTGTCGTTCTAGCACCAAAGGAACCTGGAATAATTACAATTCTAAAAGTCTGATTATTGATATAACTTGGAGTTAAGGACAAATCGTAATTCCCTCCTGCATAAATAGTAAAATCACGTTTACTAAAATCAAAATCATAATCCAATTCACCTTGAACTAAAAATAGGGTTCTCGGGATTAATTGCCATATTGGAGTGCTAGCATCTACCGTACCATTCATCCTGTATATCAAAACAATATCAGATGCCAAAATAGGAGGATTCAAGACCTGATAAATAGTATAACCACCACTGGCTGTAAAGGCAAAATTGATATTTTTTAACTCAAAAACTTCACTTTCTGCACTAAAGCCATCCCTACCCGGACTCCCTTCAGGACCAGTACAACCCGTTAAAATTATTGTACCCACAACCGCTAATAGTAAAAATATTTTTTTCATCTCGCTTTTTTTTAAATGCTATATAAATGTATCCTAAAAATTAAACTAAAAAAAATCATTAGACTGAAATTTAATAAAAATTTATTGTTTTAATTTGTTGCTATGAAATTATACATGCTAATGTTGGGTTGTAAACCCAAAGGTCGCTTTACCGAACAACACGATATTTTCTTCGGAATAGGAGAATCCTTATTTGAATTAATCCCTCAAATGAAAGCCTTTTGGCCAGATGCTAAAGGACGAATTCACATCGACGCCTGGCGAGAAGTGAATAATGTAGATAATTATAGCATTCAAATTGAAACAAAGCAGTCCCAATCAAAATTGGAATCCCAACTTTTTTTCATAAACCTTGGCGGATATAAAGAAAATGAATTTGAAGAATACCATTACAAAATTCTGACTGTAACCAACACCCTAGCTCAAGCCACTAAAGCCTCTAAAGAAACGGCCTTCTATAAGCACTTTGGCTTCAAAGGGGCTACTTCTCATATCGATGACAAATACGGAATTGATGTAGACGATATTTATAATGTATCGGATATCCTATCTACCGAATTAAAAGAAAAATACGGGTTGAAAATAACAAAATCAGAACTTCCTTTAGAGCACGATACTTTGCATATTGGATACCTAAAGTTGGATAAAATTACAAAATAGCATAAAAAATAAAATAGTAAGGGGTTAAAAATACAAAGTATAAATCATCTTTGTCATCTTAACCCTCTACTTCAATAAGAAATCTTATTTAACCAAAAGTGCATTGCTTTTTAAAACTTTACTAAAAAACAATACATGATACGGCAATGAATTTTCCCAATATTCCCAAGTATGGGCTCCGGGACGTTCTGTATAATCATGTACCACTTTATTATAAACGAGTCTACGATGCAATTCTCGATTGGATTCTATTAAAAAGTCATCTACTCCACAATCAAAAATTAAAGGCAAATGATTCGCCTTCATTTTATCTACCATACCAAGAACTGCGTTGGATGCATAAACTTCCTGACTAGCCCCTTCAACCCCATAAACAGGCTCCATTAACTTGCTTACTCGCTCCTTAGATTCAGGTGTAATCATACTACCCATATCTACCGCTCCACTCATACTTCCTGCTGCACAAAAAAGGTCAGGATGTCTCGCCGAAAGATACAAAGCACCATGTCCCCCCATAGAAAGTCCCGTGATTACACGTCCACGTTTGTCTTTTATAGTTCTAAAGGTTTTGTCTATTTTCTGTATGACTTCCTCTGTGATATAGGTTTCAAACTGACTCCCTTTGTTAACTGGACTATTCAGATAGAAACTAAAATTCTCACCCTCGGGCATCACGATGATAATATTATATTGATCCGATAAATTTTGCAACAAATTCTTGTCTGGAGTTTTAGACAACCAATCATTAAAATGACCGTATGCTCCGTGAAGTAAATAGAGTACTGGATAAGCCTGCTTACTTTTAGCATACGAATTGGGCAATACCACTGCCGCCTTGTACATTTTATTCATAGCAACACTTTCAATTTGCAAAGTATCGGTTACTGCAGCTTGAGAAGCAAAACTGGAACCTAAAAGAACTAATAATACTACTATTTGAATTTTTTTCATTCGATTTTATCTTTGGTTGTTAAAAGGTAAATATACAATCTTCCGTTAAATGAATCAATATTTGTATTTTATAACTACATATTCCTCCGATACTGACCACCAACTTCAAACAAAGCAGTCGTAATCTGCCCCAAGGAACAAACCTTTGTGGCCTCCATCAAATACTCAAATAAATTTTCATTCTTAATCGCAGCTTCTTGCAAACGATCCAAATGCGCTTTTACTAAATCAGCATTCGATGCATGTAAATGACCCAACATACTAATTTGATATTGTTTCTCTGTTTCGGTAGCCCGAATAACCTCAGCCGGAATTACCGTTGGCGATCCTTTCGAACTTAAAAAGGTATTTACACCTATTATTGGGAATTCTCCTGTATGCTTTAAAGTTTCGTAGTACAAACTCTCTTCCTGAATTTTAGATCGTTGGTACATGGTTTCCATAGCACCAAGAACTCCTCCACGCTCCGTAATACGGTCAAATTCCTCTAGAACAGCCGCCTCAACTAAATCCGTTAATTCTTCAATAATAAAAGAACCCTGTATAGGATTTTCGTTCTTTGCCAATCCCAATTCCTTATTTATAATCAGCTGAATCGCCATAGCACGTCGCACACTTTCCTCCGTTGGTGTAGTAATCGCCTCGTCATAAGCATTCGTATGCAGCGAATTACAATTATCATAGATAGCATACAAGGCTTGCAAAGTGGTTCGGATATCATTGAAATCAATTTCCTGCGCATGCAAAGAGCGTCCCGAAGTCTGTATATGATATTTCAACATCTGAGCTCTTTCGTTTGCCCCATATTTATTTTTCATGGCTTTCGCCCAAATTTTACGTGCCACTCTCCCTATAACTGCATATTCAGGATCTACTCCATTCGAGAAAAAGAAGGATAAATTAGGTCCAAAATCATTAATGTCCATCCCCCGACTCAAATAATATTCCACATAAGTGAAACCGTTTGAAAGCGTAAAGGCCAATTGTGTAATTGGATTCGCTCCAGCCTCTGCGATATGATAACCCGAAATAGAAACCGAATAAAAATTTCTTACATTATTCGTTATAAAATACTCCTGTACATCTCCCATTAGTCGCAAGGCAAATTCAGTAGAGAAAATACAGGTATTCTGTGCCTGATCTTCTTTTAAAATATCGGCCTGAACCGTTCCCCGAACCTGAGAAAGGGTACGCGCCTTGATAGCATCATAAATTTCCTTCGGCAAAACCTGATCTCCGCTTACTCCAAGAAGCATCAGCCCTAATCCGGTATTTCCTTCTGGTAAATCTCCCTGATAATGAGGGCGCTCACTTCCTTTTTTCTTATAAATCGCCTTAATCTTGGATTCTATTTCAAGCTCTAATCCGTTTTCTATGATATAATATTCACATTGTTGATCAATTGCGGCATTCATAAAAAAGCCCAATAACATAGGCGCTGGACCATTAATAGTCATACTAACAGAGGTCATTGCATGAACCAAATCAAAGCCAGAATATAATTTCTTAGCATCGTCCAAACAACAAATGGAAACACCTGCATTACCTATTTTTCCATAGATATCCGGACGAATATGAGGATCGTTTCCATACAAAGTAACACTGTCAAAGGCCGTCGACAAGCGTTTTGCAGGCAATCCCAAACTCACATAATGAAAACGCTTGTTCGTTCGTTCCGGCCCACCTTCTCCTGCAAACATCCGCGAGGGATCTTCTCCTTCGCGCTTAAAGGGGTATAATCCTGAAGCAAATGGAAAGGCTCCGGGTACATTTTCTTGTAAACTCCATCGCAACAAATCACCCCAAGCTTTATACTTGGGTAAGGAAACTTTCGGAATTTTAGAATGGGACAAACTCTCCGTATAGGTAGCCATCTTAATTTCTCGCTCTCGTACTTTAAAAGTATAAACCGGATCGGTATATTTCTTGACTTTCTCCTCCCAGGTCAAAAGGATCTCCCAATTATAAGGATCCAATCCCATTTTGACACGATCGAATTCGGTAATAAGCAGACTTATAAACAAACGGCTGCTCTCCTCCGTAGTTTCTAATAGAACAGCCTCTATTCCTGATTTATCGATTCGCGGAACTTGACCCGACACACTTTCAATCGTTTTATAAATCCCGTATAATTTTTGAGCAACCTGCTCTTGGCTTAAGGCAGTGCTATCATATTTTCTATTGCTTTCCGAAATTTCAGATAAATATCGGGTGCGATGTGGCGGTATAACAAATATTTTCTCGCTCATTTCCCTCGTAATTTCGAAACTGGATTTTAAATCCGAATCCGTTTTGGCTTCCACTTTAGCCATAATCGCTTTATAAAGCGTATTCATCCCAGGATCATTAAATTGCGAAGCTATTGTACCATATACTGGCAACAAATCTATGGCGGTATCCCAAAGTTGATGGTTGCGCTGATATTGCTTTCGAACATCTCGCAAGGCATCTAATGCACCTCGCTTATCAAATTTATTCACAGCTACTAAATCGGCAAAATCAAGCATGTCGATTTTTTCCAATTGGGTAGCAGCCCCAAATTCAGGTGTCATCACATAAAGAGAAACATCAGAATGATCCATAATCTCGGTATCGGACTGACCAATACCGGACGTTTCCAAAATAATGATGTCGTATTTTGCCGCTTTTAAAACTTGGATGGCTTCAGATACATATTTAGACAAAGCCAAATTAGATTGACGCGTGGCCAAAGAGCGCATATAAACTCTGGAATCGTTAATGGCATTCATCCGAATCCGGTCTCCCAAAAGAGCTCCTCCTGTTTTTCTTTTCGAGGGATCTACTGAGATCAAACCAATGGTTTTCGTTGGAAAATCAACTAGAAAACGACGTACTAATTCATCAACCAACGAAGATTTACCTGAACCTCCCGTGCCTGTAATTCCCAAAACAGGGGTTTTACAGCCTCTATTTTTCGCGTGTATGGCATCCAATACCGGAGCAGCAACTTCTGGGTAATTTTCTGCTGCCGATATAATTCGAGCTATAGCCCGTGGATTTCGCTCTTCAAGTTGATTCAACTCATCCTTCAGTTGATTACCAATAGGATAATCAGAACGAGAGACCAAATCGTTAATCATACCCTGCAATCCCATCGCGCGACCATCATCAGGCGAATAGATTTTTGTGATGCCATAGGCTTCTAATTCGGCAATTTCAGTAGGCAAAATAACGCCACCGCCACCACCAAATAATAGTATATGAGCTGCTCCTTTTTCCTTTAGCAAATCATACATATATTTAAAATATTCGATATGACCTCCCTGATAAGAAGTCATTGCAATGGCATTCGCATCTTCTTGAATCGCCGTATGAACCACTTCTTCAACACTGCGGTCATGACCAAGGTGTATAACCTCAACTCCTGTCGATTGTATGATTCGACGCATGATGTTAATCGCTGCATCATGACCATCAAAAAGAGAGGCTGCAGTAACAATTCGTACTTTATTTTTAGGAATATAAGGCGTTTGTGGCTCCATTATGAGAATATGATAATTTATCCTGCAATCTACAATTTTAAAAAAAGCAGTCCTATTAAATAAAACTTAAAATAATAGGATAAATCAGTTTGGTTTTTGAAAAATAAGTTTAGTTTTGAAAAAAAAATTAGACGGTTTTACGATAACCGTTAAACTTGCAAAAGGCAGAATTACAGCATTTAAAACAAGATTTTTCATAACTGAATTTGCTTGAGCAAAATAAAATTAGAGGAACAAAAAGAAAACGATGACACAGATTACCATACTCATAAATTGCAAAGACCAAAAGGCTATTATCGCAGCTGTAACCAATTATATCGCTTCCATCGAAGGAAATATTATTTATCTGGACCAGCATGTCGATGCCGATCAGAATGTGTTTTTCATGCGTCTGGAATGTGAAGTACTAAAAGAAAAATGGAGCTTAGATGCTATTAAAAAGGATTTCCAAATCAATTTAGCGACCCCTTACCAAATGTCTTGGGAAATGTATACCAAGGAACAGAAGCCTAAAATGGCACTTTTTGTTTCAAAATACGACCATTGCCTCTATGATATCCTTGGACGCTATAGCGCAGGAGAATTAGTGATAGAAATTCCTTTAATCATTAGTAATCACGAAGATTTAAAACCGATTGCCGAGCGATTCGAAATCCCTTTTTATCATGTCCCTTTTTCAAAAGACTATAAAGTTGAAGGGGAACAAAAGCAGTTGGATTTATTAAAAGAATTTAAGATTGATTTCATAGTACTTGCTCGTTACATGCAAATTATTACACCCAATCTAATTGCAAAGTATCCCAATAAAATCATCAACATCCACCATTCTTTTTTACCCGCTTTTCCGGGTGCCAAACCCTATCATTCGGCATTTAAAAGAGGGGTCAAAATTATTGGCGCCACCAGCCATTACGTGACCGAGGAATTAGACGAAGGTCCTATAATTGAACAAGATACAACCCGAGTATTACACAGTCATTCCATAGAAGATTTCATCATGAAAGGTCGTGATTTAGAACGAATGGTACTATCAAGAGCCATCAAACTACATTCCGAACATAAAACAATGGTCTACAGCAATAAAACAGTCATTTTTTCCTAATACAAGCCAGAAGGAACTAACAGTCCTAAAAAGAAATAAAACCTAAAAACAACATACCAACTAACAACCATTGTATCGACTTACTTATTTGCCCCACTTTAAAAATTATAAACATGAAAAAAATTCTAGTCCTTCTAATTTTACTACCTCTGATTGGATCAGCTCAATTCAAAAATTTAATTAAAATTGCCAAGGAAAAAACAACTACTTTTTCAAAACCCAATAATGAACTGGATATTAGCGACGGACTTAAAGAAGCTTTAAACAAGGGCATCACAGAGCAGGTATCTAAATTAATGGCTCCCGATGGTTTTTACAAAAACGAAGCTGTTAAGATTATAATGCCAGAAGAACTCCAAAAAGTAGACGCTACTTTAAGAAAGCTAGGCTTTGGCAATCTCGCCGACGAAGGTATAAAATCGCTCAATCGTGCTGCGGAAGATGCAGTTAAAGAAGCTTCACCTATTTTTGTAAATGCCATTAAAAACATGACGGTCAATGATGCTAAAGGAATAGTTCTAGGCGCTGATAATGCAGCTACAACCTATCTGAAAACAACAACAAATACCGATTTATACGCTAAATTTAATCCGGTCGTTCAACAATCTATAGGCAAAGTAGGTGCCGATAAAGTTTGGGCTTCAATAATCAAAAAATACAACGGACTGCCTTTCATCTCTAAAGTAAATCCGGATATTAATGATTATGTGACTCAAAAAACTTTGGACGGGGTATACAAAATGATTGCGGTTGAAGAAAAAAATATTCGATCCAATCTGAACGCTAGAACTACTGAACTTCTAAAAAAAGTATTTGCCCTGCAAGATTAATATTAACAGAATTAAAACAAATTCATAACATTGTATTAACGCAATAACATGCAAATATAATAGACCTTTGTAACGTAATAATTGGTTTTTATTATTTGGTTTTGAGTTAGTTAAAAAACCTTGCCAGTGCTTTCCCGAGTACTGGCTTTTTTATGTAACGCTGTGAATAAAAGAAATTACATTAGTATTAAAAATGGCGGCCTGCTCTACATTTACCACATGACCACATTGCTGAATTACAAACAACTGCGAAGATTTATAATGCTTCTCGACAACCAACCGGACCGAAGGTAAAAACATATAATCTTCTTCTCCCATCACATATAAGGTAGGAATATTGAGCTCTACCTGACGAAACCATTTGAGAATGGGATTGATTTCTGCAGTGAGCTTAAACCATTTGATAAATTCTTTTCGGTATAATTTCTTGGCCTCATTTAGAAAAAGCAGACGCGAATTTTTATGATTTTTCTTAGGCATAATTACAAATGCAAAAAATTGATACAATACCAAATAAGGCAATACATACTTAAACATGTTGCCTAATCGCATCAATACTTGTGAACGAAAATTCATCTTTAGAATTGCACCGCCCAGGATCATACTTTGTACGCGTTCCGGATGTAGTTCTGCTAATTGCCGAATCAAAATAGTACCTAGTGAAATACCGACAAAATGAGACTTCTCAATCTTCAAATGATCCAATACCTCCAATATATCATGGGCCAATGCCGAAAAAGTATATTTCTGTTTAAATGCCGACTTCAAACTAGCCTTTGAGGCACCATGACCGCGCAAATCCAACAACAATACATTATATTTTTTTTGAAAATCCCGAATCTGCTTGAACCATATAGACGAACTCCCTCCAGCTCCATGGACAAAAGTCACCCATTGGCTGCTATTCGGATTTTCGTATTTGGTATAATGGATCAAGGCTTTAGTTTTGATTTTTGTAAATATATAATTTTTTTTAAGAATACAACCACAAGAAAAATAAGATACGACAATTCAACTGAACAAACTAACTCGGGTTAGTGCCCCGAACCTATACCGAAGAGGCAAAGCTATCTGCGGCAAAAAATTGATTTCGAACAACTGCGTATAATAATTATTCTTTTGACTTTATGAAATTTAAACTTTCAACTTACGTGGATTATATTTTAGAATGCAAAATTCGGAAATAATCAAACGACTTTAACAATCGGCTCCCGTACCAAGAGAACATTTCACCATCTACAAAAACAGTGCGGGCGTGATGCGTAAACCGTCCTATTTCAAAAGCATCTTCTTCTTTGAAAGGATAAGGCTCTGAAGATAGAAATACCAAATCGGGATCACCCTCCAATCGTATTTTCTTAATTTCTATTTCGGGATAGCGGGATCGGTTGGCATAAATATTTTCGAAATGATTCAACTGCAGCATTGCATTAATATAGGTTTCCGATCCAGCAACCATAAAGGGGTCTTTCCAAATAAAATAAGCTGCTTTTAAAATAGGTTTCTCTTTTACGAATTTTTCAAACTCCTGCAAGGCAAAACCAATTTTTTCATTCCATTTCTGAGACTCGGTCCTACAATTGAAAAGTGGACCAAAATCGGCAATCATCTTGAAATTATCGGATATCGTCAGTATATCGGTGACCCAAACCGGACAAATAGTACGCAATTCAGCAACCATCTCTGGGGTATTTTCTTCCTTATTGCAAATGATAATATCAGGTTGCAACAATCTGATTTTCTCGAAATGCACTTTCTTGGTCCCACCAACAATTTTTTTGGTAGACTGAAGATGATAGGGATGAACGCAGAATTTAGTAATCCCAATAATCCGAGCCTCCAAACCCAAATCATATAGCAATTCAGTTATAGAGGGTACTAAGGATATTATGCGCTGCGGACTACTGTCAAAAGAATGACGGGTCCCCATTTGATCAAAAAGAGTTATCATGCATTTTATTTAAACTTGAATAAGTAAACTTTTCAAAGTCGAGCAAAGTCGTACTTTTGACTTTAACCTAAGCCTGTTTTAAGATCGCTTCCATTTCCAACTGCATGTTCAAAGCCTCTGCTCTCGCTTTTTCCACAAAGTCCAAGCCATTGGAGGCATAGATAATAGCTCGTGATGAATTAATCAACAAGCCTACATTCGAATTCATTCCGTATTTACAAACTTCCGAAAGACTTCCTCCCTGCGCACCTACGCCTGGTACAAGTATAAAACTATCAGGAATAATTTTACGGATTTCTGTGAAATATTCTGCTTTTGTAGCACCGACCACATACATTAGATTTTCAGAATTCGTCCAACTTTTAGAAGTTTCCAAAACCTGCTGATACAAAGGAGCTCCATTTACCATCAAGGTTTGAAAATCAAAAGCGCCCGCATTAGAAGTCAATGCTAAAAGTATCGTATGTTTGTTTTCGAAAGCCAAAAAAGGCTCTACTGAATCTTTCCCCATATAAGGAGCAACAGTAATACTATCAAAATTTAAATCTTCGAAGAAAGCTTTGGCATACATCGATGAAGTATTACCAATATCGCCGCGCTTGGCATCGGCAATCGTAAAAAGATCTGGATACGTATCGTTGATATATTCAATTGTTTTTTGCAAGGCAACCCATCCCTTCAATCCATAGGCTTCAAAAAAAGCAATATTGGGCTTATAAGCTACTGCCAAGTCGTGCGTTGCATCAATAATCGCCTTATTGAATTCAAAAATCGGATCTTCTAAATCCAATAAATGCTTTGGAATTTTATTCAAATCAACATCCAAACCAACACATAGGAATGACTTTTTAATTCTGATTTGTTCTATTAATTGCTTTGTAGTCATTTGTTGGGTGATATATTAAACCTTGGAATCAACATACTTTTTTAAGGATTGAATTCTTTTTTGTATTGTATTTAATTCTAAAATTATTTCTAAATACAAAACTTCATTAATAAACCCAACTTCTTTTGCAATTTCAATTTGAGTCTCCAATTCAAAAGAGGAGCCTAAGCTAATTTGCAAAAAATAAGAAAAATCTTTATGAGAACTTCTGGAACAACCTTCTGCAATATTGCTTGGAATTGAAACAGCACATCTATTAATTTGAGAAACAATTCCATATTTTTCTTCTCTTGGAAATTTTGCTGTGATAAGATAAATAGTCTTAACTAATAAAACAGAACATTTCCAAACTTCCAATTCCCTAAAGTTTCTCATATATTTCACTTTTTACCAAAACCAAATACCCAACACCCAAGACCCTACTAGAATACCTCGCTGGCTTCTTTTAATTTCTCAGTATTATTAACTAATGCTAACTCATCAACAATTTTCTGAATGTCACCATTCATGATGTTTCCAAGATCATACAAAGTCAATCCTACACGGTGATCGGTTACACGTCCTTGTGCATAATTATAGGTACGGATTTTAGCGGAACGGTCTCCAGAACTTACTTGAGAGGTACGCGTTGTAGCGTCTTCGGCTTGTTTTTTTGCTAATTCTTGTTCGTATAAACGGGAACGCAAAACGCCAAATGCCTTGTCTTTATTCTTATGTTGTGATTTCTGATCCTGACATTGTGCTACCAATCCTGTTGGAATGTGTGTCAATCGAACGGCCGATTTGGTTGTATTTACCGATTGTCCACCTGGTCCTGAAGAACAGAAAAAATCCACACGCACATCATTCATATCAATTTGTACATCAAATTCCTCTGCTTCCGGCAAAACCATCACGGTTGCTGCCGAAGTGTGAACGCGTCCCTGAGTTTCCGTTTGCGGAACTCTTTGCACCCGGTGTACACCAGCCTCAAATTTCAAAGTACCATAAACATCTTCGCCGGTAACTTCAAAAATCACCTCTTTGAAGCCACCCGAAGTTCCTTCGTTCATATCGACAACCGAAGTTCTCCATCCCCTGTTTTCACAATATTTCGTGTACATACGGAACAAATCCCCTGCAAAAATACTCGCTTCATCCCCACCGGTACCGGCACGAATCTCAACCATCACATTTTTAGCATCTTCTGGGTCTTTAGGGATCAACATGAATTTGATTTCCTCTTCCAGTTCTGGCAATCGTTCCTTCGCTTCATCGAGTTGCATCTTGGCCATATCGGTCATATCTGCATCACTGTTATCCGCAATTATTTCGTTGGCTTCGTCAATATTAGCCATTAGCATTACGTACTCGTCCCGCTTTTCAGCCAAAGCTTTTAAACTTTTATATTCTTGATTCAATTGCACATAACGCTTCTGATCCGAAATCACATCCGGCTGGATGATCAAATCGGAAATCTCATCAAAACGTTGTTTTACTATTTGAAGTCTATCTAACATTTTATTATTCCTTTATTTAGAGTACAAAATTACGAAAAAAGTATTCAGTTTGCAAGGCTCCCTTTTTACAAATTGCCAAACATTTACCTATACCTAATGACATAATCCTTCCTCAAAGTTTTTTACTTTGACAAAGGTTTAAATATTCGCCTTTCGAATTTCCAGTTCGCAAAATCATCGCCTTACTATTGACTATCCGTATCCTCAAAAGCAACCCCATTATTTTAAAAGTAGAAGCCTTAAACAAATCTTTAGTTAAAGAGGTGGCAGTAGGCCGCTCTTCTGGATTTAGTTCTTTTTCTTCTGAAATTCTTTCAATCTGTTCATTTCTTGGATTTTTAGCACTACTAAACGGACCTTTTGTTGATTGTAATCTTATG